>Ga0210044_10000221_pt1 | contig 84695 bp, 83 predicted proteins | sample CryGey13umfilter_2_FD_183959 | JGI IMG/M metagenome (GOLD analysis project Ga0210044, IMG submission 183959) | Groundwater microbial communities from aquifer in Utah, USA - Crystal Geyser 4/9/14 3 um filter (SPAdes) (version 2) | ecosystem: Environmental > Aquatic > Deep subsurface >... | reverse complement strand
CTCGTCATCACAAAGTGATGACGGATTATAGAATCCGTTTTCGTAAATAAATCAACTACGGCGGGCAAACGTCAGTAGCACAGATTAATAATCTGTGCTACAAATGTTGTGATGCACTAATAGTGATAAAAAAATATGGGTGATTTATTAGATCAGTTGTTTGTAAAAGTTTAATTGAAGTCAGCTTAATCATAAAACTTTTATAAGTGAGTTTCCCTTACAAATCCTTTAATAGCTAATTTGGTGTCTCCAACACTTACATTTTTCCGTCTTAATACTCAGAGCTATCAACTAATTTTTTCAACTCTAAATTTGTTTAATCTTATTCAAATCATTAAATTTGCTAACTAAAACTTAAATTTTTAAGGATAAAAATGAGCGAAGTAATGAGTGAAGCAAAAGGTAAAATTATACAAATAATTGGTCCTGTTGTAGATATTGAATTTCCAGACGGACACCTGCCTAAAATATATAATGCAATAAAAATTCCTCGTACAACTACTGAAGGAAAAGAAGAAAATTTAATAGTTGAAGTTCAGCAGCATCTTGGTGAAGATAGAGTTAGAACCGTTGCTATGGACTCTACTGACGGACTTGTAAGAGGTGCAGATGCATTTGATACCGGTGAACCTATTTCTGTTCCGGTTGGACCAAATACATTAGGGAGATTAATAAATGTAATTGGGGAAGGAATAGATGGTCTAGGCACTGAAATAAAAACTGAAAAAAGATATCCAATTCACAGGCCAGCTCCAAAATTTAAAAACCTTTCTACAAAGAATGAAATGTTTGAAACCGGAATAAAAGTAATTGACTTACTTGAACCATATTCAAAAGGCGGTAAGACAGGTTTATTTGGTGGTGCAGGTGTTGGCAAAACAGTAATTATCATGGAATTGATTAATAACATTGCTCTTCAACACGGTGGTTTTTCAGTATTTGCCGGTGTAGGTGAAAGAACTCGTGAAGGAAATGACTTATGGTTAGAAATGAAAGAGTCCGGTGTGTTGGACAAAACAGCTTTGGTATTTGGGCAAATGAACGAACCCCCGGGAGCAAGATTAAGAGTTGGATTAACAGGCTTAACAATTGCTGAATATTTTAGAGAAGAAGAAGGAAAAGATGTACTTTTATTTATAGATAATATATTTCGATTTACACAAGCCGGTTCTGAAGTGAGTGCTTTATTAGGTCGTATGCCTTCTGCCGTGGGTTATCAGCCGAACTTGGCTAGTGAAATGGGTGCATTGCAAGAGAGAATTACATCTACTGACAAGGGTTCTATTACTTCAGTTCAAGCTATTTATGTACCAGCAGATGATTTAACAGATCCAGCTCCTGCTACTGTTTTTGCTCACTTGGATGCAACAACAGTATTAAGCCGTCAAATTTCTGAATTAGGTATTTATCCTGCAGTTGATCCACTAGATTCAACTTCAAGAATACTTGAGCCATCTATTATTGGACAAGAACATTATGATGTTGCAAAAAATGTAAAAGAAATTCTTCAACAGTATAAAGACCTTCAGGATATAATTAATATACTTGGAATGGACGAACTTTCTGATGAAGATAAAACCGTTGTAAGAAGAGCCAGAAGAATGCAGAGATTTTTCAGTCAACCATTCCATGTTGCTGAGCAGTTTACGGGTTATGCAGGAAAATATGTTAAGTTAGAGGAAAATATTCGTGCTTTCAAAGGAATTATAAATGGTGAATATGATGAATTACCGGAAAGCGCATTTATGTATGTAGGTACTATTGAAGAAGCTGTTGAAAAAGCAAGTAAGATGAAATAACATGGCAGAATTAAAACTAGAAATAACTACACCTGAAAAAATAGTCTTTAACGAAGAAATTGTATCAGTTACAGTACCGGGTACAAAAGGAAGCTTTGAAGTTCTTGTAAATCACGCTCCAATAATCAGCACATTTGAAATTGGGGAAATAAAAATTGCTACAAAAAATAATTCAATTAAATATTTTGCTACTTCAGGTGGAACTATTGAAGTTGAAAATAATTCAGTTTTAATTTTATCTGATGCAATTGAACTTGTTGAAGAAATTGATGTAGCTAGAGCAAAAGATGCAAAGGGAAGAGCAGAGAAAAGATTAAGTGATAAAGAAAATAAAGAAATTAATTTGCAACGAGCTAAAGATGCTTTCAAAAGGGCTGAGAACAGAATTAAAGTTACTGAATTAAGATTAATGACTAAAAATTAATATTATTTATTATTGGATTTTTTTAGGCGGAGAGATACTCTCCGCTTTTATTATTTTAAATGTATTATTAATATTATCCACAATCTTTCCGTTTTGTCTGCAGCAATCTGAGACAATTAGGTCGAGAGTAATAGATATGGATATATTTTAATCTTGTTAAATAATAAATGAGGCTAAAACATAGGTGTTTTTATAAATCTTAACACACGCCCTGAAGTGCATGGCAAGATGAATAAATAAAATAAAGTCATTATTTGATATTAAATATTCAAAATTATAATTCTTTCCAGCTTTTCGAAGAAATAATAACTACAAACTCACCTTTAATTACTTTATCACTGAATTTATCTAAGATATCTTTTGGTTTTCCTCTCCAAACTTCTTCAAATTTTTTTGTTATTTCTCTGCAGACTGCAATAATTCTAAATGGCATATATTCATTTAATTCATTCAACAGCTTTTCAATTCTGTATGTTGATTCATAAAGAACAATCGTCCTTTCTTCTTCTGATAATTGTTTAAGTTTTTTTTGTCTTCCTTTTTTTTGTGGAATGAATCCTTCAAATACAAATGAATCCGTAGGGAGTCCGCTTATTGAAAGTCCGGCAATAAGTGCTGTTGGACCTGGGATAGATATCACTTCAATATTATTTTTAATTGCTTCTGATATCAATCTTACACCAGGATCTGAAATTGAGGGAGTACCAGCATCAGTAGTTAGTGCACAATTTTCTCCATTTTCAATTTTGGTACAAACTAAGGAAGATTTTCTATTTTCGCTAACAGCATTTAAAGAAACTAATTCTTTTTTAATTTCATAATGATTTAATAAATTGCCTGTTACTCTTGTATCTTCACAGACAATAAAATCTACTTCTTTTAATGTTTCCAATGCTCTTAAAGTAATATCTTTCAAATTACCTATTGGTGTACTAACGATATATAATTTTCCGGACATATTCTTTTTCTATATTGTTTGTTAACTAAAATATATAAAAAAACTCCCAAATCGAATAATTCAAAAATGGGAGATGATTGAAATTAAAAAAAATATTTATAAAGTCTTTAATACTTTTCTGATTATTCCTAATGCTTCGTCTAATTCATCTTTAGTTATATTAAGTGGTGGTCTGAATCTGATTGATCTTGCTCCACAACCAAGCAAAAGGACTTTCTCTCTTTGGCACGCTAACCTAAAGCCTTTACGCAATGTACTGTCAGGTAAATCAAATGAACACATAAGTCCAAGACCTCGAGCATTGGAAACTAAATTTGGAAAATCAATTTGTATTTTTTTTAAATTTTCTAATAAATAATTACCTTGTACTCTTGCATTTTCTACTAGGTTTTCTTCTTCAATTATTTGAAGGATTCTTTGAGATCTTACCATATCAGTAAGATTAGCCCCCCAAGTTGAGTTAATTCTACTAGAAACTGTAAAACAGTTAGTTTTAACCTCGTCAACTCTATCAGAAACCATAATTCCACAAACTTGTACTTTCTTACCAAATGAAATTATATCAGGTTTTACATAATATTCAGAAGCCCAGAATTTACCTGTTAATCCAACACCAGTTTGTACTTCATCAAACATTAACATTATTTCATTTTCGTCTGCAATTTGGCGGAGTTTAACAAAAAATTCTTTTCTGAAAAAATTATCTCCACCTTCACCTTGAATTGGTTCTAAAATAATTACAGCAATATCATTGGGATTGTTTTTAATAGCATCTCTTATTTCAGTAATTGCCATTTGCTCTGAAGCAATAATTGTTTCCAAATTATCTTTAATAGGGAAAATAACTTTTGGATTAGTAATTCTAGGCCAATCAAATTTGGGATAGTATTTTATTTTTGTTGGGTCTGTATTGGTCAATGACATTGTGTATCCAGTTCTACCATGGAAAGCTTCTTTGAAATGAATTACTTTAAATCCTTTTTCTTCAGTAATTCCTTTTTCAAAATTTTTTTGAACTTTCCAATCAAATGCAACCTTTAATCCATTTTCAACTGCTAATGCTCCTCCTGAAATAAAGAAAAGGTGTTTCATATAATCAGGTTTAGCAATTTTTATAAATGTATTTATAAAACTAGCCATCTGAGTTGTGTATATATCTGAATTGGAAGGTTTATTTATAGCACTTTCTGCGATTTCTTTTCGGAATTCTTCGTTATCTAATTTTGGGTGATTCATACCAATAGAATTTGAAGCAAAAAAAGTAAAAAGATCTAAATATTCATCGCCAGTTTTAGCATCAACTATTCTTGCCCCTTTGCTATTTTCTAAATCAAGGACAAGATCAAATCCATCTGCAAGCATATATTTTGCAATAACAGAATGAACATCTTCAGTATTGACATTATATTTTTTATAATCATTAAGTGGTTCGTGTGTCATAAAATTATTTTCCATAATTGTACTCCAATTTCAAAGTTATTTTGTGATTGTTAAGAATGTTGAATAAAAAAAGAGGGAAGAAAATGATTAAAATACATTCTCAAATTTAGAGACGAAATAACTTCTGTGAGAAATTATAAAGTACATTGAGATTATTAAGTGTAGAGTGCTCATAGTAATAAATTTAATTATCATAACAAATTTACTGATATTATTTGATTTTACAATCATATTTATATTAAATGGAAATAATTAAAAGAGTTGATATTGATATATTTAATTGTTACACTTACTATAACAAATAAATATTTTTATGTCGGCATCTACAAAATTATCAAATTCAGTAAAAGCACTTTGCTTTTTAGCAAATTCAAATAAACCCTGTAATAGCAACGAAATTTCAGAAAATACGGGTATCAATGCTTCAAAATTAAGAAAGTTATTATCCTTGCTTTGTAAAAATTTAATTGTAGAAAGCAATAAAGGTGCTACAGGGGGATTTACATTAAAGAAAAGTTCAGATCAAATACATTTACAAGAAATTTATTGTGCGATTGAAGACAGAAAAGCATTTGATTTACATTCTTCATCTGATAATAATTTAAGTAATATTTTTGATAACAAAGTTAATTCATACTTTCTTGATTTATTTAATAATATTCAAATTGACATAGAAAACAAGATGAGGGAAATAAAATTATCTGATATAATCAATTTTATTAAAAACAAAAAATAATTGAGGCTAAATATGAAATTCTTAAAAAATCTAAGATTAAATTTTGATAATTATGGCTCAAGTTCTGGGAGAGAATGGAACAAAACAAAAAACAGTGGTAAATTAAAAATAACTTCACCTACAGATGGAAAATTTATTGCAAATGTTTTTCAATGCTCAGAAAATGATTATGAAAAAATAATTAATAAAGCGGAATCAGCATTTAAAACTTGGAGAAATATTCCTGCACCTAAAAGAGGGGAAATTGTTAGGCAAATCGGATTAAAATTACGAGAATATAAAAATGATTTGGGTATGTTAGTCTCTTATGAAATGGGGAAATCTTTACAAGAGGGTTTGGGTGAGGTTCAGGAAATGATTGACATTTGTGATTTTGCTGTTGGACAATCAAGACAACTTTACGGGTTTACAATTCACTCCGAGAGACCAAATCACAGAATGTTTGATCAATATCATCCTTTAGGAATTGTTGGTGTAGTTTCTGCATTTAATTTCCCCGTAGCAGTTTGGGCTTGGAATGCAATGATTGCAGCAGTATGTGGAGATGTTGTTGTTTGGAAACCATCTTCAAAAGTTCCACTTACAGCAATTGCGTGTCAGAATATTGTAGGAGAAGTTCTGAAAGAAAATAATTTACCCGAAGGAATTTTTTCGTTAATAGTAGGCAAAGGATCTACAATAGGTGAAAAAATGCTAAATGATAAAAGAGTACCTTTAATTTCTATAACAGGGTCTACCCGTGTAGGCAAACACGCTAATGAAGTTATTGCAAAAAGATTTGGAAAAGTAATTTTGGAATTAGGTGGAAACAATGCAATAATAATTACTCCAAATGCTAATTTAAAAATGGCAATACCGGCAATTGTATTTGGTGCTGTAGGTACTTGCGGACAAAGATGCACTTCAACAAGAAGATTAATAATTCACGATTCTATTTATGAAAAAGTAAAAACATCTTTATTAAAAGCATATATAAGTTTAAAAATTGGTGATCCTTTAGATGAAACAAAACATGTTGGACCTTTAATAGATAAAGATGCAGTTGATATGTTTTTATTAGCACTCACAAGAGCTAAAAAAGAAGGTGGAAAAATTATTTATGGAGGTAATGTATTGAGTGGAAAGGGTTATGAATGTGGTACTTATATAATGCCGGCAATTGTAGAAGCAGAAAATAATTATAAAATAGTTCAAGAAGAAACATTTGCACCAATTTTATATTTAATTAAATATAAGGGCAAAGTAGAAAATGCTATTGAATTACATAATGGTGTAGTTCAAGGATTATCGTCTGCAATTTTTAGTGATAATTTACAAGAGGCTGAGAGATTTTTATCAAGTTGTGGTTCCGATTGCGGAATAGCCAATGTAAATATTGGTACATCAGGTGCAGAAATTGGTGGAGCATTTGGCGGTGAAAAAGAAACCGGTGGTGGAAGAGAATCAGGATCTGATGCTTGGAAAGCTTATATGAGAAGACAAACAAACACTATTAATTATGGTTCTACATTGCCACTTGCTCAAGGAATTAAATTCGAAATATAATTCATAATAAGGCAGAGATAAATTATTTCTGCCTTAAATTATCCAATTGTCATCAAAATAAAATCTGCTAATATGTGAGCAGTTTCATCTAATTCTGCATCAATATTTTTATCTTCTTTTTTAGTTACTTCACCTTTCTTAACTATTTTTAAACCAGAAATTTTTCTTCTTTCATTTTCTTTTTTTAATCTTTCTTCATCTGCCATTTTCTTTTCTTTTTCTCTTACTGATTTATTTAGAGAAATTTTAGTGCTCTTTACATTAGATTTATATTCGTTTATGGAAACAATTAAATTTTGAAATTCAAAATCTTTAGTAATTCTAGTTAAATGTTCATTATTCAATTTTTGCAAATAAGGTGTTAGATTATTAAATGGTTTAAAATTAGCAGGTTGAATTTTATCCCAAGTCAATGCTGCAAACTCAGAACTTTCACCAATTTCCTTTGGATCAAAAGCAGATGGAAATTGTATATCAGGTGTAACACCAAGATTTTGAGTACTTCCTCCTGTTATTCTGTAAAACTTAGAGATTGTTAATTTAACTTGTCCAAGTTTTGTATCAGTGTTTTGCACTAATCTGTTTAGGTCAATCATATTTTGGACGGTTCCTTTCCCGTAAGTTGTTTCGCCAATTACTAATCCTCGTCCATAATCTTGAATAGCACCGGCAAATATTTCTGAAGCAGAAGCACTAAATCTATTTATTAAAACAGCCAAAGCTCCGGAATAAACAATTTTAGAATCAGTATCTTGTCCGACATCAACAATACCGTCAGAATTTTTAACTTGTACAACAGGTCCGTTTTCAATAAATAATCCAGTTAATGAAATAGCTTCTTGTAAAGATCCTCCTCCATTGTTACGCAAATCAATAATTACACCGTCAACTTTTTCTTTTGCCAATTTAGCAAGTAATTTTTTTACATCTCTAGTAGTACTTTTATAATTTGGATCACCTCTTCTCGCAGCTTCAAAGTCATTGTAAAATGCCGGGATTGATAATACACCAATTTTATAATTTAGTTTATTATTCGTAATGTCTAGTACATTTTCTTTTGCAGAAATATCGTCCAATTGAATTTTATCTCTAATTAGTTCTATTTCTTTTGGTTCAACATTAATACTTTCCGATGCAGGTAATATTTGTAATCTAACAAGTGTTCCTTTTTTGCCCCTAATTAATTGTACAACTTCTGTTATTCTCCAACCAACAACATCAACCATTTTACCTGTTTTACCTTGAGCTACACCAATTATTCTATCATTTCTTTGAAGTAACTTACTTTTATAAGCAGGACCGCCAACAATAATTTCTGCAATCTTTGTATATTCCTCTTCTGTTATTAATCTTGCGCCAATTCCTTCAAGTGATCTGCTCATATCAATATTAAAATTTTCTGATGCAATGGGTGAGAGATAATCTGTATGCGGATCAATTGAAGATGTAAAAGCATTTATAAAATTCTGGAAAACATCTTCACTCGTAAATTGATAAAAGATTTTTTGATAATTATTGTATCTTTTTTCTAAGATCTTTTTCGTGTCTTCCCATTTTTTGCCAGTCAGCAATAAACTTATAGCATCATTTTTTACTCTTTTTCTCCATAATTCATTTAGTTCATTTGTATTTTTTGCCCAGTCAACACTATCTTTTCTAAAAGAATAATATTCATCAACCTTAAAATCAAAACCTTTTTCTAACAATTTATTTGTATATCTAATCCTATCAGTTAGTCTTTTATAAAATATATTAAATATTTCATAAGCAGTTTCAAGTTTACCATCTTTAATATAATCGTCCATCATATATTTTTGTTTTGAGAATTCATCAATATCCGATTGTAAAAATATCATCTTGTTATTATCTAATGATTTTATGTAAAGATTATAAATATCAACAGATAACGAATCATCAATGATAATTTTTTTATAATGATATCTTTGCATAATTGTTGTGACAAGACGATCTTCAGCAGGGAAGTAAGATTCCGGCGACCATGTTCTAGTTGAATCAACTTCCGGAGTGGTTTGAGTAAAACTAATTGATAAAGATATACTTAATAGTAAAAGTATAAAGTATAATCTCATAAAAAGTAATTTCATATATTTTCTATCTTTAGGTTATTATTTGTTCAATTGTACATTATTTAATGAGCAATGTTCCACTTATATTAATTCTGAATAAATGATTAAACTCTATCTTTTAATCATACTTTAATATAGTTAATTACAATTATTAATTATTTATCAACGCTTCTAGAAAAGATAAAATCAATATTTTTTAACATTTTTTTGCTATCAAAAATGTTATTGATTTCATTGGTTGTAACAATATTTTTAATCTCTTTAGACTTTAATAATTCATCTTTTAGGTTTTTATTTTTATTATTCCATACATCCATTGCCGCAGTTTGAACCAATTTATATGCTTTTTCTCTAGAAAGTCCATTATTAATTAATTTAAGTAGAACTCTTTGAGAAAATACTAATCCTCTTGTCAGTTCTAGATTTGTTTTCATATTATCAGGGTAAACAATTAATTCCTTTAGAAGATTAATTGACAAATGGAGCATATAATTCAATGTTATTGTGCTATCCGGAATAATGACTCTCTCTACAGATGAGTGGGATATATCTCTTTCGTGCCAAAGAGCTACATTTTCTAATGAAGCAGTTGCGTTACCTCTTAATAATCTTGCAAGTCCACATATTCTTTCACTAACTATTGGATTTCTTTTGTGAGGCATAGCAGAAGATCCTTTTTGTCCTTTTGAAAAATATTCTTCGGCTTCTAATACTTCTGTCCTTTGTAAATGTCTTATTTCTAATGCAATTTTTTCTAAACTTGCACCAATTAAAGCTAGTGTGGAAATATATTCAGCGTGTCTGTCTCTTTGAATTATTTGAGTTGAGACAGGAGCTGGTTTCAATCCCATATTTTTACAAACATATTTCTCTACATTGGGTGATAGATGCTCAAATGTTCCTACTGCACCTGATATTTGTCCGTAACTTATTGATTCAATTGCATTTTTTAATCTAACAATGTTTCTTTTTGTTTCTTCATACCAAAGAGCAAATTTTAACCCCATAGAAGTTGGTTCAGCATGAATACCGTGAGATCTTCCTACACAAATTGTGTATTTTAATTTTTTAGCTCTAACTTTTAGTACTTTTTTTAATTCATTTAACTGAGTTAATAAAATTTTACCTGCTTCTTTCATTTGATATGAGAGAGTAGTATCTAAAATATCAGATGAAGTCATTCCATAATGAATATGTCTTGATGGTTCACCAACATATTCAGCAACATTTGTAAGAAATGCTATAACATCGTGTTTGGTTTTTTCTTCAATTTTCAGAATTTTTTTTATGTCAAATTTTGCATTTTGTTTTATAGCTTTTATATCTTTTTTAGAAATAAATCCTGAGTTTGCTCTTGCCTCACAAGCTAAAATTTCAATTTTTAACCAAGTTTCAATCTTAAATTGTTCATCCCAAATTTTACCCATTTCAGGGCGAGTATACCGATTTATCATTAAATTCTCTCCAATTTCATTTTCAAAGGAATTCTTTTACCATCTCTTTTAACTATAATATTAATTAAATCACCTGCTCTAAACTCTTGAAAAACACTAATTAAAGTTTCTTCATCATTGATTTCATATTGTTGAACCTGAACAATTATATCTCTTACTTTTAATCCACTCTTATCAGCAGGAGAATTTTTAATTACTTGAGTTATGATAACTCCTTTTGTAGAAGTTAGATTATAAGCACGGGCAATTCTCTCATCAATTGATTGAATGCCTAATCCTACATCAAAATTTCTATTTACTTTTCCTTTTTCTTTTAGTTCTTTTATTATTCTTTTTACTTTATTTATTGGTATTGCAAAGCCCAACCCTATATTACCTTGACTTCCGGCAGTAAAAATTAATGTATTCATTCCTATTACCTCACCCATACTATTTACAAGCGGACCACCACTATTACCACCATTAATTGCAGCATCAGTTTGGATCATATTTAAGTAATATCTTTGTGAAATTGGTTGAAGATTTAATCCGACAGAACTAATTACTCCCACTGTTACAGTTGGCTTATTATTTAAAGAAAAAAGTCCAAAAGGATTTCCAAGTGCTACAACCCATTCGCCTATAATTATATTATCTGAATTACCAAATTCAACTGTTGGGAAATTACTTCCCGTTATCTTTAACAATGATATATCTGTAGCATGATCAGTACCAATTAATTTAGCTGAATAATTTTTCCCATTAGTAAGTGTAACTGTAATTTGAGATGCATTACCTGCAACATGATCATTAGTAACAATATATCCATCTGATGAAACAATATAACCCGATCCTAATTCTTTTACCTTTTGTCTATACTCACCGTTATTACCAAAGAATTGCCTAAAGAAAGGATCATTGTAAAACTGATTATAAGGGTTTTGGTACTTTCTAATTTCAATTACATTTATACCTACTACAGCTGGGCTTACTTCTTTTACTGCATTTGTTATTACATTATTTCTATCAGTTATAACTTTCTTAGTGACTTCTTGTTTGGGTTCAACTGAATTTAATGTTGGTGTAAGTATGGTATCAGATTTATAAAAATAAAGATCATTTTGATTTGATTTATAAATATAAAAAATGGAAGCGAATAATATTATAAATATCAGTAAATAAAAAAATCTTGTTCTATTTCTCATTTTTATTTCCTTTAGAAGTAAGATTTAATGATTTAATCTCTTGAACAAATGGTTTTATATGTTTCGTTAAAATTATAAATAATAATAGGATAGTAAAACCGACTATCATTAATTTGTTTTCTGCAATAGGTTTTGAATATTTTATTGCAATATTTGAAATTGAAATTATTAAAACAGCAGAAAGTAAAGTAGAAAAGAAATTAGCTATTATTATATTTCGTTTATATAAATATAAAAACATCCATAACACACACCAAACAACAAGCAAAAAAGGAAACATCAACGAACTACCTCCTGCTGCAGTGGCAAGTCCTCTTCCTCCTTTAAATTTTAGCCAAGGATTAAAATTATGGCTTAGCACACCGGAACAAAGCCCTAAAGCAGGTAACATAAAAGATTTTGTATATATAGTAATAATTAATAATACTACTAAAAACCCTTTTAAAAAATCGATTACTAATACAATTAAGCCGATAATTTTAGAATTTGAAGTTTCTAATGAATTCAATGCTCCTACATTACCTGAGCCACTTTCTCTGATATCAATGCCTTTTGTTAATTTCAATAGTAAATAAGCTGTTGGTATTGAGCCTATTAAATAACCAATTAATAAAGAGATTAAATATTGCATATAAATTTGTGATAAATTTTAACCAAATTTAATAAAAAAAACATTTCTATCATTGCAAAAAAATATTAGAATTAGAAAAATTGCAACAAATGATGAATCATATTATATTTCAACCTCAATTTTATACTTTTAAATTATTGACTATAATATTATGCGGGAATAGCTCAGTTGGTAGAGCGCAACCTTGCCAAGGTTGATGTCGCGGGTTCGAGTCCCGTTTCCCGCTCTCCAAAATCCAATATTTTTGGCGCTGTGGCCAAGTGGTTTAAGGCGAAGCTCTGCAAAAGCTTTATTCGTCGGTTCGAATCCGACCGGCGCCTCTCAAATCTTTAATAAATCTCAAAATAAGAATTACTCATACAAAATTACTACACTAGAAATCTCCTAATTCATAAAAAAACTAATATAAATACTTTGGAATAATTATTGGTCGATTAAAACAAAAGGTATTTAATTTGGAGTTTTTATGCATATATTTTTTATTGTTTACGGATTTGTTCTTCTTATGTCATTTTTAACAATGACTGTATTACTATTAAAAGCTCCTCTTGGTTGGGAAGATGATAGTGGATTTCACACAAAACAAAATATTAGTAACTCATCTTACGCAAAAAATGAGCAGTGAAAAAATGACATCTTTGTTCCCTGAATTGAATTCAAATAAAATGATAACTCTTTAACGAAGCAGAGATTTTATTTTCTTAATTTACCGTCATCTTTCAGCTTTGCGTAACATCAGTTAGTAAATAAAATGAACTTAACTAAATAGTTCTTTTATAAATTAACAACCAACACTTTTTAGAATTATATATTCTAAAACATTTCTGTATTATCATAATTATTATTAAAATTGTATCTTATTTTTATATCTATTAAAATTAAAGTTTCTTTCTATAAATTAATACAAACTTATTAGGATGTATAAAACCGACAGAAAATTACTGGTTGAAGAACTTGAAAATAATGGAATTGTAGATCCATATGTTTTAAAAGCTATTGGCGAAGTAAAGAGAGAAAAATTTATACCTGAGGCAATAAAACATTATGCTTACAAAGATGTAGCATTACCTATAGGCTATGGGCAGACTATTTCACAGCCATACACTGTAGCCTTCATGACCCAACTATTAAACTTAAAAGAAAAATCTAAAATATTAGAGATAGGAACCGGCTCCGGTTATCAAGCAGCATTGTTATTTAATATGGGGATGGAAGTCTATAGTATAGAAAGGAATATTTCTATTTTCTCTGATACACTTAAACTTTTTGATCAATTAAGAATAAGAGTAAAATGTAAATGTGGTGACGGTACTTTAGGTTGGAAAGATCAAGCTCCATTCGATGGTATAATTGTTACTGCTGGCTCACCAGTTGTTCCAACTGAATTAAAAAATCAATTAAGTATAAATGGGAAATTAGTTATTCCGGTTGGAGACAAAGAAACTCAAATGTTAAAAGTAATTACAAAAGAGGATGATGGTTTGTTTTCTGAAGAAAACTATCCACAATTTAAATTTGTACCATTAATAGGAAGAGAGGGTTGGAAAGACGCATAATAGTAATTGCCGGACCCACTTGCTCAGGTAAAACACAAATAGGGATAAAACTTGCAAAAGAATTAAATGCTGAAATTATTTCAGCTGATAGCAGACAAATTTATAAATATCTTAATATTGGCACTGCTAAACCAACTTCAAATCAATTAAAAGAAATAAAACATCATTTTATAAATGAATTAAACCCTGACGATGGGTATGATGTTAGCAAATATGAGTCAGAAGCCAGAAAAAGAATAAAAAAAATATATAGTAAAAACAAATTTCCTATTGTTGTAGGAGGTTCAGGATTATATATTAAAGCATTGTCTGATGGAATTGTTGAAACACCTTTGAAAGATAGTGATTTCAGAAAAAAACTTGAAAATGAAAGAAATATATACGGAAATATTTTTCTTCACGATAAATTAAAAAAAGTAGATCCGGTTAGTGCAGATAAAATACATCCATCTTATTGGAAAAGAGTAGTACGAGCTTTAGAGGTTATTCATCTGACAGGGAAAACTATTACTGAAATACATAACAAACAAAAAAAACAAGATCAATATAAGTTTGATAATTATATATTAAATTGGGATAGAGAAATTCTTTATAAAAATATTGAGTTTAGAGTTGATAAAATGTTTGATGAAGGATTAGTAAATGAAGTCGAACAATTATTAAATAAGGGATTTTCAAAAACTTTAAATTCATTAAATACTGTTGGCTATAAAGAAACTATTTCATTTTTGGAAAATGATATCAGTTTAGAAAGAGCTATTGAACTTACAAAAAGAAACACTAGAAGATATGCAAAAAGACAATTGACATGGTTCAGAAAAGATAAAAGGAATATTTGGATTGATATAAAAACTTATAAAGACTTAGAAAAATTTACAGAACAATTGTTGAAAAAAAGGAAATTTGATGAAAGAAAAAATTAGAATAGCATCAGGACAAGGGTTTTGGGGAGATTTAGTAGATGCGCCCTACAATCAAGTGTCTAAAGGAAATATAGATTATCTGGTTATGGATTATTTAGCTGAAGTAACTATGTCAATTCTACAAAAACAGAAAAATAAAAATCCAAAATTTGGTTATGCCCGAGATATTCCGGCATTAATGAAAAGGATTTTACCAATTTGCAAAGAAAAAAATATTAAAGTAATTACAAATGGCGGTGGGGTAAATCCAATTGATTGTGCTGAAGCAATACTAGAATCTGCAAAAGAATGTGGGTTAAAAAATCTGAAAATTGGAGTAGTTGTTGGTGATGATATCAATGACAGAATTGATGAAATAATAAAAGCCGGTTATGAATTGAATAACATGGAAACTGGCGAATCTGTAAAAACAATTAAGGACAAATTACTTAGTGCAAATGTTTACTTCGGTGCATTCCCAATTGTTGAAGCATTAAAAAAAGGTGTTGATATTGTAATTACTGGTAGAACTACTGATACAGGCCTAACTTTAGCTCCTATGATTTATGAATTCAATTGGAAGCAAGATGATTATAATTTACTTTCAGCCGGTACAGTTGCTGGACATATTTTAGAGTGTGGTGCTCAATCAACAGGAGGTAATTTTTTAGGTGATTGGGAGCTAATTGATAATATGGCTGAAATTGGCTTCCCAATTGCAGAAGCTTTTCCAAATGGAGAAGTAATTATAACCAAACACGATGATACAGGCGGTAAAGTTTCTTTTGAAACTGTTGCAGAGCAATTGGTTTATGAAATCGGAGACCCAAAATCATATATAACTCCCGATTGTATTGCTGATTTTTCTACAATAAAATTAGAAGATTTAGGAAATAACAAAGTTAAAGTTTTTGATGTTAAAGGAGTAAAAGAAACACCTACTTATAAAGTATCATGTTCTTATTCAGATGGTTATTCAGCTGTTGGTACATTAGCTTATTCTTGGCCTCAGGCATTAACAAAAGCCAAAGCAGCTGATAAAATTTTAAGAAAAAGATTGGAAAATCTAAATCTAAAATTTGATGAAATAAACAGTGAATATATTGGATATAATGCAACTCAAGGACCACTTTCTACTAAAATTGATGAAGAAAATATAAATGAAATAATGCTGAGATTTGCTGTTAGATCAAAAGATTTTGATTCTGTTGAAAGATTTGGAAAAGAAATAGCTCCATTAATTTTAACAGGACCGCCAAGTGTAACTGGTTTTGCCGGAGGAAGACCAAAACCAAGTGAAGTTGTTGCTTATTGGCCTGCTCTGATTCCAAAAACTTTAGTTAAACCTGAAATAAAAATTTATGGGTTATAAAAATGAAAATTAAATTAAGAGAAATTGCACACGCAAGAAGTGGTGATAAAGGAGATGCAGGTAATGTTGGTGTTATAGCATACGATGATAAAGGATATGAAATAATAAAAAAATATTTAACTGCTAAAAGGGTTAAAGAACACTTTAGAGGTATTTGTTTTGGTAAAGTTGACAGATATGAGCTACCAAATTTAAGAGCAATAAATTTCTTGCTGCATAATACTTTAGGTGGTGGAGGGACAGTCTCTCTTAAATACGACGCACAGGGTAAAATTCTTGCCTCGGCAATGCTCAGGATGGAAATAGAAATCTAAAATTAATTATTGAGAATAAAATTATGTATAATGAAGAATTAAAAGAATTAACAACCTACCAAAAAAGAATAGAAAAATTACGAGGTTATCTTTGACATTGATAACAAAAAAAACAAAATAAAAGAATTACAAGCTAAAACATCAGCCGAGGGATTTTGGAATGATCAAATATCTGCACAGAAAATACTTCAAGAAATAAAACTTTTGGAAGAATGTGTACTGCTATGGGATGGTATCCATTTCAAATGTGAAAACTTAAAGGAGTTTACTCAACTAGCTCAACTGGAAGAAGATGAATCACTCAGTCAATCAATAAATAGTGACATTTCAGATCTACTTACTGATATTGAAGATGCTGAATTTAAAAATATGCTAAGTGGTAAAGATGATTCTAAAAATTCTATTCTAACTATTCATTCCGGAGCAGGTGGAACAGAAGCACAAGATTGGGCTGATATGTTAATGCGAATGTATCTAAGATGGGGTGAACAAAATAATTTTAATATGTCAATTCTTGATATTCTTGATGGGGAAGGTGCAGGAATAAAAAGTGTTACAATAGAAGTTGAAGGTAAATTTGCTTATGGATATTTAAAAGCTGAAAACGGAGTTCATAGATTAGTTAGGATCTCACCCTTTGATTCAAATAAAAGAAGACATACCTCTTTTGCTTCTGTTTTTGTAATTCCTGAAGTGGACGATACAATTGAAATAGAAATAAATCCGGCAGATTTAAGAGTTGATACTTACCGTGCAGGAGGTAAGGGCGGACAGAATGTTAACAAGGTTGAAACTGCAGTAAGGATCACTCATATTCCAACTAATACTGTAGCTGCTTGTCAAAGCGAAAGATCACAGTTACAAAACAGAACTAATGCAATGAAGATGTTAAAATCAAAACTATATCAATTAGAATTAGAAAAACAAGAAGCAGAGTTAGATGAAATTGAAAAAAGTAAAATGAAAATAGAGTGGGGCAGTCAAATAAGGTCTTATGTATTTCATCCTTATAATATGGTAAAAGACCACCGCACAAATGAAGAAACTTCCGACATACAAAAAGTAATGGATGGAGACCTTAATAAATTTATAAGATCATATTTATCAAAATTTAATCAGAATTAACTATTAAAAAGAAAATAAAAGAAAAAAGTACAACCTTCTTTGATAAAGTATACAAAGTTGTGGGAAAAATACCGTATGGAAAAGTTACAACATATGGAGATATTGCCGAAGCCTGCGGAACAAGAGCTGCTGCAAGAACTGTGGGGTGGGCTTTAAATGGAGCTAAGGAATATGGTTTGCCCTGTCACAGAGTAGTTAATAGATTCGGAGCATTAACAGGTAAATTATATTTTGGAGAAATATCAATTATGGAAGATCTCTTGAGATCAGAGGGAATAGAGTTTGATGAAAACGGTTATGTAATTATGGAAAAATATTTATGGGTACCGTCTATGAAAAAATATTAATATCTTGAAATACTAATTGATGAAACACCGGAATCAATATTAAAATATATTTTCTTTATTGATTCAGCAAAATTTGTTGTTCTGTATAACCCACTTTTTATTTTTTCAAATCCTTTAAAGTTTTTAGAAGACAGGTTAATATCAGCATCTATTTGGCAACCCACTAGTTCAGGTACATAAATATCCATTGAAGATGCACCTGCATCAATAATAACTTTTGTTTCGGTTCTAGGTATACCCAATTTCAGATTTAAAGAAGCTGCCCCCATATCAATATTCAATTTAGTTATGTTATATTGAGATAGATCAAAATCCATTGAGCTAGCACCTAAATTAAAATCTAAAATCCAATTAGGATTAACATTTAGTTCAATAGCAGTTCTGTTCTTAAATTGTTTCCTGAACCATCTGACATTACTCTGTTTGCCCCAAAAATTAATAACAGCAAAATTGTCATCATCTTTTTTGAAACTGTATCCGTATTTTAAACCTTCTGAATTAACAAAAAATAATTTATTTGTACTTTGTTTTAACTTAAATGCGCCTGCGCCTGCGTTAAAATATAATTTTGCACTTTTAACTATTGGATCATATTCTTCTGAAAAAGTAGCATAAGTACGATCAGAATCTAAAACTACATTATTGTTAAAATCATTCCAATTATGTTCATTTGTAAAAAAATATTTAGCAGAATTAAATCCCGCAAAAAGTGTAAGAGCTAAAACAATTGCAGCCATTCCACTAAAAAATCCTTTAAAGACAGAACCCTTGACTAACAATGCTAAACCTAAAAGGACAATAAATGCAGGCCAGAATTTCCAAAGATTATAAAATTCATAGTTAAGCGAACCAAAATTATTTAATAGGAATAACAATCCTAATGTTATAAAAAAAGCTCCCCAAAAAATTGATTTAGTTTTCATAAAAAATTCCGGTTTTTATTTATTTCTAGATTTAAGCAATAAAGCCGCTCCTAATGCTATAAATATAAGCGGCCAGAAAGCATCAAAAGAAATCAAATTACTGAAAAGTAAAATAACACCAAGTACAACTAACACCCCACCAAAAATATAAGAAGTTCTTTTATTTCCATCATGTTTGTGTTCATTATTTTCTGTTTCATTTTCAATAGTATTTTTTTGTCCAGATGTTGTTGATTGATTTGAAGTAGATTCACTCTCAAGTGTAAATGGTTCTTCAGGAATAATTATCCATAGTAAAATATATGCAAGAATTCCTGCTCCAAAAAATAAAGCACAAACAAATATTATTCTGACAATTACAGGGTCTATGTCAAAATATTCAGCTATACCTCCTGCAACACCTCCTATCATTCTGTCTTTTCTGGAACGATACCATTTTTTCTGCATTTTTAACTCCCATGAGAAAGAATTTAATTATTCAATGAGCAAAATAATAAGTTATGATAGAATGTCTATTGATTTGTTACAAATGGTAATATTTATAAACATTTGGGTAATTTATAAGATTTATGGAATAATAATTTATTATAAAAGTAATTATTTTCTAAAAAAATCAAAATAATTAGATAATAAAAATTCGAACTTTAATAGCCTAAATCAACATTCATTTTTTCAAGAAGTTTTAATCTTTTCCAATTAAAATCAGTCATATTTTGTATTTTATCAACTATAGCTTTATTCTCTTTTTTGAATAGATGTTTAAATCTACCCTGAAGTTTTAAGCATTCTTCAACTTTGACTTTATTTTTTGGAAAGTGATTTATTTTATATTTGCCTTTTTCAACTTCAAATAAAGGGAAGAGATTACTTTCAACTGCTAATCTTGTTTCTTCAATTGATTCCGATGGCTCTGTTTTGTGTCCGGGAGGGCAAGGTCCGTCAATCATCAATAATCTAAATCCTTTTATGTCCATTGCTTTTTTTATTTTATCTCTAAAATCATTCAGATATGCTAATGAAACAGTTGCAGTATAAGGAATATTATGTGCAGCTATTATTCCCATTAAATCTTTTGGCCAGGTCTTCCTAAAATCAGTACCGGGATTTGTTGTTGTTGCAGCGCCAAAAGGTGTTGCTGTACTAGATTGAATTCCCGTATTCATATAAGCACCATTATTATTACAAATGTACAAGAGATTTTCTCCCCTTGATGCAGCACCGGATAATGCCTGAAAACCAATATCAAAAGTTCCACCGTCTCCGGCTAGTATAACTACATTTGTATCGGTTTTACCTTGTCTGTCTAACGCAGCTCTTATGCCTGTAGCAGTTGCGGGAGCCGCTGCAAAAAGAGTATGAACTACATTCGCTTTTAGATCATTTAAGGGATATGGACCTGCTATAATTGAAAAACAGCAGGCAGGAACAACATAAACAGTATTTTCTCCTAGTAAACTCGCTAAATGCCTGGTTAATAGTGACCAGCCGCAACCTCTGCAGCTTAATGCACCGGAAAAAACTTTTTCTTCCTGAATTAAAAAATTAGCATTTGCTTGTCCCATTAAAATCCTCTACAATATTTATAAATATATTTCTTTTGTCATTGCGAGTCCGAAGGATGTGGCAATCTGATGGTATATTGACTCTAATTCAGATCGCTTCGTTCGTTACACTCTTTCTCGCGATGACAAAAACTTTTAAGAATCAATCCAAATTATTTCATCATTATTAGTTTTACAAGTTTCAATTATATTTTCAACTGTTGATGGAGGAACATCTCTTCCACCAAGTCCGACATAAACACCTTGTATAAAATAATTCTCTCCATAAAGTGCTCTTCTCAATTCTTGCATTAAAGCACCTTCACTGTCACCTAGAAAATTTTTATCAAAAGTAATTATTTTACACTTATTCTTATCAACATTAGAATCAGATAAAACTTTTAGTATAGATTTTCTTGGGAAAGGTTTAAAAAGTCTAATTTTCAATATTCCAACTTCAGGATGTTTTTTAATTACACCTCTTGCAGTTGAAGTTATAGTTGATAGAGTTACTAATATTTGTTTTGTATCTTTATTAATATTTATTTCTTCAACAGCGCCATAACCTCTACCGAAATGTTTTTCAAATTCTTTACCAACCTTATTTGTTAAATCCTCAACTTTGATTATATCATTCCAGTAACCGTGATTAAAATTGCCATAACTATCAGGTGGAACAAGACCACCAAATGACTTAGGATTATTTAGGTCTATTTCACTTCCGCTTAATTTTTTCTTTGGGAGAAATTTATCAACTAATTCTTGATCAGGCACCCAAATATTTTCACTTGTATGACTTTGATAAAAAGCATCTAAAACCACCATAACAGGTATATTCAATTCTTCTGATATTTTGTATGCTTGAATAATATCGTCAAGAACTTCTTGTGATGATTCACCATAGTATTGTATCCATCCGGTATCTCTTTGTGAAATAGAATCAGATTGGTCAGACCAAATATTCCAGGGGATAGAAGGTCTTCCAACATTACAAATTACAATAGGAAGTCTGAAGTGAGCAATACCGTGTAAAACTTCGTGAGCATAAAATAAACCTTGGCCACTAGTAGCAGTAAAAACTCTTTCTCCGGTCATTGCTGCACCCATAGCAGCAGCAAAAACTGAGTGTTCACTATCCATATTTATAAATGTAGCATCAAATTTATTTACGGAAACTCTGTTAGAAAGTTCCTCAATTATTGAAGTTTGAGGAGTAATTGGATATGCAGGTATAACAGTAGAGTGACAAAGTACAGCGCTTTCTGAAGCGGCATAATTTCCCTTTAAAACTTTTTGTGTGTGCCTTGGATATTTCTGATTAATTTTTGTCACTTTTTTATCAGTTAACACTTGATTCATTTACAACCTCATCCATTTTTAAACTTATTGCAGAACACGGACACTCTTCAAAACAAATACCGCAACCTTTACAGTAATCATAATCAATTCTTAATCTGTTTAATTCATCAATGTGTATTGCAGCATCCGGACAATAATTATAACAATTACCGCAACTATAACATTCACCGCAGTGCAAACATCTTTTTGATTCTTCTATTACTTCCTTTTCCGTTAATCCTTTTACAACTTCTGTAAAATTGTTTATAAAAGATTTCATTTCGACAACAGGGTTTTCATGTCTTGGTGTTGGTAAATAATAATTATAATTTATATCAGCAGGTAAAACTACATTTACCGGATTATCCTTAGAGGAATAATTCTGATTTTTCAAAAATGCAACAACTTCATCAGTAGTAAAATTACCGCTACCTATTGCTTCTGTTACTGTACCACCCCAAGCCATATCACCGCAGCAAAATACCGGTTTATTATTTTCAAATTTAATTTTACCTTGTTCAACTTTTACCTTTTTCCCTTCAAACACATAATCATCAAATGTCTGACCAATAGCAGAAAAAACTTTATTTACTGATATTATTTTTTCAGAATCTTCTATTTTTATTGGTCTTCTTCTACCTGACTTATCCGGTTCTCCTAATATCATATCAATAAGCGTGATAACAATTTTTCCATTGCTGTTTTTATTATAACTGATAGGAGTTGTTAATAATTTTATATTTACACCTTCATTTATTGCTTCTTCTACTTCATGTGGTATAGCAGGCATTTCATTTTTAGAGCGCCTATAATAAATTGTCGGTACAGCCCCTAATCTAAGTACAGTTCTTGCTATATCAACGGCAGTATTACCACCGCCAATTATTGCTATATCATCACCAATATTTATATCGTAATTCTTATTTTCTAATTTAAATTCTCTTAAAAAATTAATTCCATCAGTTGCAAATTCTTCACCGGGAATTTTCATTTTATTGCTTTTATGAGAACCAACAGCTGATATAATAATATCATAATCATTGGATAATTCTTTAATTGTAACTTTATTATTCAATTTTATTACTACACCTTGTTCTTCTATAGCTTCTATTTCCTTATCTAAAATATTTAGCGGAAGCCTGAATGATGGTATTCCTGTTCTCATCATTCCACCAGCGTAGGGTAGTGCTTCAAAAACTATTACTTCATATCCTTTTTGCCTTAATCTTAATGCAGATGTTAATCCGGCGGGACCTGAACCAATAACAGCTATTTTTTCAGTTTTTGAAATTGGAGATTTTGAAAATTTTCTTGTAATACCTTTATCACCTAAAAATCTTTCAATTGCTCCAATGTTTAGTCCTGAATCCAATTCAATTCTGTTACAGCTTTGCTGACAAAAATGAGGGCAGACTCTTCCACATGTTGAAGCAAATGGATTGAATTTATAAATAGTTGAAAAAGCATCAGCAAATTTTCCTTCTGAAGTTTGTTTAACAAACAATCTAACATCAGTTCCGGCAGGACAGTTAGTTGAACAAGGTGGAGGTTTTTCTTCATATTTTGGAGTAACTACACGCCAATTGCCTGTTTTATTAATTGACATTGGTTTATTCCAGGATGGAAAATCTAAGATCTGATTATTACTTTTAAATACTATATCTTTATCTAAATTATTTTCATCTAAAGAATCTTCATTAAGATATTTTTTAAGTTCATCTGTAATATTTTTGGATTTTAATATATTTTTTGTAGCTAATATGGCTGATTCAGAATTTTCTTTGGGTTTGGTTGGAACATTATCCGCAATAATATTTGCAACTACATTAATATCAATATCTAAAATTTTTATAATTGCACCTATCATTGCTGCATTTACAATTGGTAGTGACTTTGTTCCCAATCCCTTATCTAATGAAATTTGTGTTGCAGGTATTGTGTAAATATTTTTTGTTTTTAATTTTATATCTTCGATTTTAGAGTTAGTATTCAAAAGAATTGCACCATCTTTTTTCAATCCGTTTAAAACCGGAACTTGCGCAATTAGTGTTTCATCAAAAACTACAACTAAATTCGGGAAATAAATATTACTTCGGTTTAATATTTTTTCTCTTGAAACTCTAAGGAATGCTTGAATAGGTGCGCCTGTTCTTTCAACACCAAAAGCTGGAAAAGCTTGAACTTGATAATCATCAATTTCTGCAAATATTTTTGCTAAAATTTCAAATGCAGTTACCATCCCCTGACCGCCTCTGGCATGTCCTCTAATTTCAATCATAAATTCTGTTTCACCTTAATTTTTGTATAAATATATGATTTGATAAAAAATTGAACAATTTTATAAAACTCAAAAAACATACCATCAAAAATGTATTAAATAGTGTATTTTTGAGTGTAATATTTCTCAGATTTGATAGTTTAGACAAATTTAATTCCCTAAATCTATAATGTGAAATTATTTATGGGAATTATTATTAAATTTTTTAATACTAAAAAATTTGATTGTAAATGGTTATTACTTAATTTTTTAAATTGTAATTAAAAAAATAAAAATAAATGAAGATATCAGTATGTCAGATAAATTCGATCGTTGGTGATCTTAAAGGAAATAAACAAAAGATAATTGATGGCTATAGAAAAGGTGTAAATGATAATGTGGAACTTGTTGTTTTTCCTGAACTAGCTTTAATTGGTTATCCTCCACTTGATTTAATTGAGAAAAAAGAATTCAGAAAAGCAGTAATGAATGCTGCTGAAGAAATAGCAAAAAAAACAAAAAATGTTGGTTTGTTGTTTGGATCAATTACAGAAGATGACGATCAGGTAGGAACAGATGTACATAATTCAGCCCTTTTATGTTTTGACGGAAAAATTCAATTTATTCAGAACAAAACTTTGATTCCTAATTATGATGTATTTGATGAAATGAGATATTTTGATTCGGCGAAAAGAGTAGATGTATTTAAATTCAAAGGGGAAAAATTAGGAATATCAATATGTGAAGATATATGGAATGATTCTGATTATTGGTGCATAAGAAGATATAGCAATGATCCTGTAAATAGATTAATTCTGGGAGGAGCAACAATTCTGATAAATATATCTGCAAGTCCATACGCTTACAAAAAAAGAGAAGACAGAAGGGAAATGCTTTCTGTTTTAACAAAAGGTAATGAAATTCCTCTATTATATGTCTGTTATGTAGGAGGGCAAACAGAATTGATTTTTGATGGTGCAAGTATGTGTTTTAATAAGAATGGCGATTTAGTAAAAATGGGCAAATTTTTTGAAGAAGATTATTTTATTTTTGATACTAAAATAAATTACCCTAAGATAGAAATTGTTGAAAGATCTTTTGAAGAAGAAATTATTGATTCTATCACTTATGGTCTTAGAGAATATTGTAAGAAATTAAATTTCAAAAAAGTACTAATTGGTTTAAGTGGTGGTATTGATTCAGCAATAGTAACTTATTTTGCAGTTAAAGCACTTGGAAAAAAAAATGTAAATGTGATTATGATGCCATCTGCATATTCAAGTAAAGGCAGTATCCTCGATGCAGAAAAATTAGTAAATAGTCTTGGTATAAATTCGAATGTGATTCCTATTCAACCTTTGTTTGATAATGCTTTGAAAAACTTAGAACCAATCTTTAATGATACTACTCCAAATATTGCGGAAGAAAATCTTCAGGCTAGAATAAGAGGGTTATATTTGATGGCTGTTTCTAATAAATTTAATTACTTAGTTTTAGCAACAGGAAATAAATCAGAATTAGCAATGGGATATTGTACTTTGTATGGAGATATGTCAGGTGGTTTAGCGATAATAGGTGATTTATATAAATCAGAAATATATCATTTAGCAAAATATATTAATAAAGAAAAAGAAATTATACCAAATGAAATTATTACTAAGGCACCTTCAGCTGAATTAAAAGAAAATCAAAAAGACCAGGATACTTTGCCTCCTTATGAATTTTTAGATAAAGTATTAAAAATGTATCTTGAAGAGAATAAAGAGTGTAAAGAAATTATTGAAGAGTTAGGGGATGATAAAGATGTTTGTAAAATATTAAATATTGTTGATAAAAATGAATATAAAAGAAGGCAGGCAGCTCCATCTTTAAGAGTGTCAACTAAAGCTTTTGGATATGGTAGAAGATTTCCGGTTGTCCAAGGCTGGAGAAAAAAATAATTAATCAAAAATAAAGTTAAAAATGTTATGAAATGTATAGCCAAAGTTATTTTATTCGTGTTAGTAATTGTTCCAATAATGTTTGGACAAAATAATAATAAAAGAATAATCCAAATAAATTCATTTAACTCTTTTGATAAAGTATATCAAAAAAGCGAATTCTTGGTTGCGGTTAAAGTTTTTGTAAATAAGGGATGGCATATAAATTCAAATACTCCCAACGAAGATTATTTAGTCCCTTCGGAATTAGTAATTACTTCAAGTGAAGGGATTATAGAACAAGTAAAAGATATTTCATACCCGAATGCTGAAGAAATAAAACTTCCTTTTTCTGAAACTCCATTGTCTGTTTGGGAAGGCGAATTTATAATGGGAGCAAAGTTAAAAATAAAAGAAAATGTAAACGCTGGTAAATATAAATTATTAATCAAGCTAGCTTTTCAAGCTTGTAATGATAAAACATGCCTTGCACCCGATGAAATTACTGACACATTAATAGTCGAAGTTGTAAATAATACAGTTGCAACAAATAAAATAAATCAACCATTATTTAATTCTATCAATCTAATACTTGATAATGGAACAATAGATAAAACAAATAATATTACTGATGGTGGGGTGTTTGAGAATAAAGGATTATTGCTTTCAATGTTATTCGTTTTTGTAGGTGGACTTGCTCTTAATTTAACTCCTTGTGTGTATCCATTGATTCCAATCACGATTGGGTATTTTGGAGGCCAAAGCGAAGGCAGTACTAAAAGGTTATTCTTAATGGGATTATTGTTCGTTTTAGGAATGTCAATAACATATTCTGTTATTGGAGTTGCAACATCTCTAACAGGTGCCATATTTGGTGCATTACTCCAAAATATGTATGTAATTTTATTTATCGTACTTGTTTTTATTGTAATGTCATTAGGAATGTTTGGTGTATATGAATTTAAATTACCTGATAGTTTAGTAGCTAAAGTTGGAGGTTCAAAAGGTGGTATGTTTGGTTCTTTTTTTATGGGATTAACTATGGGAATTGTTGCAGCTCCTTGCATTGGTCCTTTTGTAATAGGATTAGTCACACTTGTTGCTGCTAAAGGCGATCCTATTTATGGATTCCTTATGTTCTTTGTCTTATCGCTTGGGTTAGGATTACCATATTTATTTTTAGTAATATTTTCAGGTAAAATTAAAAAATTACCCAGGGCAGGAGAATGGATGGATGCTGTAAAACATGTTTTTGGATTAATTTTGTTAGGGATGGCATTATATTTTTTACTTCCACTATTACCGAAAGATATTTCAATTTTTATAATACCTGTATATCTTTTTCTCTCAGCTATTTACATCTTATTTTTTGATAAACTTGCAAATAATGTAAAAGGATTTAGATTATTTAAAATCGTATTTAGTTTTATCATCATTGCTGTTGGTGTGTATCAAATATTACCTTCAAACGAAAAAACAATTGATTGGAAAGAGTTTTCTGGAGCTGGTTTATTAGCTAGTAAAAATAATGGCAAACCTGTACTTATAGATTTTTATGCAGATTGGTGTATACCCTGTAAAGAACTTGATTATTCAACTTTTCCTGATCCGAAAGTAGTTGAGATATCAAAAAGATTTGATAATTATAAAGCGGATCTAACCCATACATTATCTGATGAAGTTGAAAAGATTAGAACAAAATATAAAATTATTGGAGTTCCGACTCTATTATTGATTGACTCAAAAGGGAATGAAGTTAAAAGAATTACCGGGTTTATACCTCCTGAAGAATTTTCTAGATACTTAATTGCAGTGAAATAGTAAATTAAATTTTAAATGAAATTTTGCACTTAATTCTGCTGTTGACAATCATATGGTACTTATTTAATTTTACTTAGTAAATTTAAAAAATTAATTTAATTAGATAAAACATTGTTAAAGAATCCCGATCCGTATGCTAATGAAATTTATTCTGTACTGAGATTATCCACACCACTCCCAAAAATATCTCTAAGAAATAAGAAGAAAATTTATACATTATTTTATAATAATATTGTATAAAAACTATAAAATAAATAATAAATAAAGAGTTAATAATAATGAAAAAAGATATTCGAGAACTTAGTGAAGTGACGGTTAGATTTGCCGGTGATTCTGGAGATGGTATGCAGCTTACCGGTACTCAATTTAGCAATACTTCCGCCTTTGTTGGTAATGATGTAAACACTTTACCTGACTATCCCGCAGAAATTAGAGCACCTATCGGCACTACATATGGAGTTAGCGGTTTTCAGCTTCATTTTAGCGACAGTGATATTCATACACCTGGGGACGAACCTGATGTTCTTGTTGCTATGAATCCAGCTTCTCTAAAAGTAAATATAAAAGACTTAAAACCCGGTGCAACAATTATTGTAAATATTAATTCTTTTGATGAAAAGAATTTCAAGCTTTGTCATTATGAAAGTAATCCTTTAACTGATGGAACATTGGATGGTTATCATGTTATTGAAGTTCCTTTATCAAAATTAACTGAAGAAGCATTAAAAGACAGCGGACTTACAGTTAAAGAAATAACTCGTTCAAAAAACTTTTTTGCTTTAGGATTAATGTACTGGATATACAGCAGACCTATTGAACCTACCTTAGATTGGATAAAAACTAAATTTAAGAAAAAACCGGAAATTGCAAACGCCAACAAAACTGCATTAGAAGCCGGTTATTATTTTGGTGATAATACAACTTTGTTTTCAACAAGATATAAAGTTAATCCTGCTAAATTACCTAAAGGTACATATAGAAGTATTGAAGGTAATGAAGCTCTTGCATTAGGACTAGTTGCGGCATCTGTAAAATCAGGACTTCCATTATTTTTGGGTTCATATCCTATTACACCTGCTTCTTCAATTTTACATGCACTTAGCAAATACAAAAGCTTTGGTGTAAGGACATTTCAAGCAGAAGATGAAATTGCATCAATTTGTGCAACTATAGGAGCTGCATTTACAGGTGCTCTTGCAGTAACTACAACTAGCGGACCTGGTCTTGCTTTAAAATCTGAAGCAGCTGGATTAGGTGTAATGACTGAATTACCAATGATAATAGTTGATGTTCAAAGAGGTGGTCCAAGTACAGGTCTGCCTACAAAAACAGAACAATCTGATCTTTTACAAGCTATGTATGGTAGAAGTGGTGAATCACCTTTAGTCATTATTGCAGCTAGTACACCTGTTGATTGTTTTGATGTTTCTTTAGAAGCAGCAAGAATTGCTACAAAATATATGCTACCTGTTCTATACATGAGTGATGGCTATATTGCAAATGGTTCTGAACCCTGGAAAATTCCAGATCCAGATAAAATACCTGAAATAAAAGTCAAGTTTAGAAAAAATTCAGAAAATTTCCAACCCTATCAAAGAGATGAAAATCTTTCAAGACCTTGGGCAATCCCTGGTACTAAAGGATTAGAACATAGAATTGGTGGATTGGAAAAACAAAATATAACTGGTAATGTAAATTATGATCCTGAAAACCATGAATTTATGGTCCGATTAAGAGCCGAAAAAGTTAAAAATGTAGAAAATGATATCCCGGATCTAAAAGTAAAAGGAAATCCTGATGCCGATCTGTTAATAATTGGATGGGGAGGAACATACGGTGCTATAACCGATGCAGTACATAATCTAAATGAAAAAGGAAAGAAAGTAGCTCAAGCTCACTTTAGATATTTAAATCCTTTCCCAAAAAATACAGAAGAAGTATTGAGAAAATATAAACATATAATTTGTCCAGAATTAAATATGGGTCAGTTATCAGTACTTTTAAGAAATAAATTCTTATTAGATATTGATTCATATACTAAAATACAAGGACAACCATTTAAATCTTCAGAACTTGAAGAAAAATTTGCAAATGTTTTAGGAGGAATGAGTAATGGCTGATAATACAACAATGGAAGATGTAAAATTAAAACCAAAAGATTTTTCTTCTTCCCAAGATGTAAGGTGGTGTCCGGGTTGTGGTGATTATTCTATCTTAGCTCAAGTTCAAAGGGTATCTCCTGATTTTGGTGTTGATAAAGAAAACTTTGTTTGGATTTCAGGAATTGGCTGTTCATCAAGATTTCCATATTATATGGATACATATGGTATGCACGGAATTCATGGTAGAGCGCCGGCAATTGCAACAGGTATAAAATTACAAAACCCAAAACTTTCTGTTTGGGTTGCTACCGGGGATGGTGACCTTTTAAGTATTGGTGGAAATCATTTTATACATGCTTGCAGAAGAAATATTGGTATTAAAATAATTTTATTTAACAATAAAATTTACGGATTAACTAAAGGACAATTTTCTCCAACTTCTGAAAAAGGAAAAATAACAGCCAGCTCTCCTTATGGAAGCGTTGATTATCCATTTAATCCTGCAGCATTAGCAATAGGATCGGATGCAACATTTGTAGCTCGATCAATAGACAGAGATCCAAAACATTTAAAAGAAATCATTTCAAGAGCAGCATCTCATACTGGAACTGCTTTTGTAGAAGTTTTTCAAAATTGTAATATTTTTAATGATGGAACTTTTTTTACATACACAGAGAAAGAGACAAAATTTGATAATGTTATATCAATTAAACATGATAAACCAATGGTATTTGGTAAAGATAATGAAAAAGGTATTATACTTGACGGCTTTACCCCAAGGGTTGTAAGTTTAACAGATGGAAAATATTCTGTAAATGATCTTTGGATACATAATGAACACGATTTACATGCTTCTAGAGCACATATAATTTCACAATTCCAAAATTTTGAAGGCGTGCCAACCCCAATTGGTGTTTTCAGACATGTTGATAAACCTTCTTTTGACCACGAGCTTCACGAACAGATTGATAATATTGTTAAAAAAGAAGGAAAGGGAAATCTTAAAGATCTACTTTACAAAACGAATACTTGGGAAGTAAATTAGACAATAATATCTCTTAACCAATTTAATTAAGGACTTGAGAAATCAAGTCCTTTTATTTTTATATTAACAATTATGATAGATTTTAAAAAGTTAAAAAAAATAATTGATGAAAATAAATCCTTTCTTCTAACAACTCATGTTAATCCGGATGCTGATGCCATTGGTTCTGAAATAGCATTCTATTTATTACTTAAAAAATTAAATAAAAAAGTATATATAGTTAATTATAGTGCTACTCCATATAACCTTCAGTTCTTAGACAAAGATAAAACTATAAGAAAATATAACCATGCCAGACACAAAAAATATTTTAATCAAGTTGATGTTTTAGTTTGTCTGGATTTTAACAGATCTAACAGAATTGTAAGTATGGAAGAAGATTTCATCAATTCTAATAAACTGAAGATATGTATTGATCATCATGAAAAGCCACAAGATTTTACTAATTTTAATTTTATAGATACTAAATATTGTGCAACAGGACATATAATCTATAATTTTATTGAAAGTACAAAAATTGCAAAGATTGATAAAAGAATTGCAGACAATTTATATGCTGCAATTATGACAGATACAGGTTCATTTAAATTTGAAAAAACAACACCTGAGATTCATTTAATTGCTTCTAATTTGCTAAAGATTGGTACCTCTCCTACTAAGATTTTTGATGGAATTTATGATCAAAGCAGATTTGGTAAAGTAAAATTATTGGGTATTGCATTGGAATCAATAAAATTATTTGGTAAAGCAAAAAAAATATCCTATATGAAATTATATCAATCTGATTTTGAGAAATGTAATGTGGATGAATCCGATACAGATGGTTTTGTAAATTATGTGCTTTCTATTGCAAATGTAAAAATTGGAGTATTATTTATTGAACTTAAAAAAGGATTTAAAGTAAGTTTTAGATCTAAAGGTAATATAAAAGTAAATAAACTTGCTGAAGAATTTGGAGGTGGAGGCCATATAAATGCCGCCGGTACTAGAATGTTCAAACAAAATTTGGATGACGAAATAAATAAAATATTAAACAGAGCTGAAAAATATCTATGAAATTGGAGTAACAATGGTAAAGTTAAAATTTAAATCATCAAGTATTAAATATATAAATTATAATTCTTCCTCTCTTAATTTAATATTTTTTATAAAGGGCGCTTCTTTAAATAAAAAGATACTTGACTTAGATAAAACCTATAATCTAAAATTATCTAAACTTCAAAAAGAAAATCTTATATCAGAAGATACAAATAATATTAGAGTAACGAACAGTAACGGTAAACCTGATGAATTTATTCTTCATAGAATTAAGTTAGATGATAATTTTAATACTGATTATTTTAGAAATTATTGTGCCGGTTTAATCAGAGATCTTAAAAATGAAAAGTTAAATGATTTATATATAACCTTACCGGATTTTAAATTCTTCACTAAATACTTTAATGAATTATCCTATTTTTATCAGACATTTGTTGAAGGATTTGTTCTAGGAAGTTATAACTTTGATAAATATTTTATTAAAAAGAAATCTTCAAAAAATATAAATATTACATTCCTTTCTTCAGAACAAAAAGAATTAATTAGAGCAATAAAGAATGCAGAAATAGTTACTGATGGTGTAAATTATACTAAAGATCTTCAAAATGAACCTGGGAATTTTTTAACTCCGGAAAAATTTGCTAATAATATAAAATCTAAATTCAAAAACACTTCCATAAAAGTAAAAGTTATGGATAAAAAAGAAATTAGAAAAAATAAAATGGGCGGTTTGTTGGCAGTAGGTCAGGGAAGTAGTAATCCTCCTAGATTTATTGTACTTACCTATAATGGAGCTAAAAATAAAAAAAATAAACCAATAGCAATTGTCGGTAAAGGTGTAACTTTTGATAGCGGCGGTATATCTATTAAACCTTCTAATAATATGGGCGAAATGAAAGCTGATATGTCAGGTGCAGGAGTAGTTGCAGGGTTATTATTATCAGCTGAAAAAGCAAAATTGAAAATAAATCTAATTGGTATAATCTCCTCCGCTGAAAATATGTTATCAGGTAATTCTATGAGGCCTGGAGATGTTGTGATAACATCTTCTGGTAAAAGTATAGAAGTAATTAATACAGATGCTGAAGGGAGAATGGTTCTTTCGGATGCTCTCGTTTATGCATCAAAACAAAAACCTAAATTAATAATTGATTTGGCTACATTAACGGGCGCTTGTGTTGTTGCGTTAGGTGAACTTACAGCCGGAATGTTTACAAAAGATGAAAACTTAAAAGGTAAATTATATAGATCCGGGATGAAAACTTTTGACAGAGTATGGCCGATGCCTATGTGGGATGATTATAATTATTTAATAAAAAGTGATATTGCTGATGTTAAAAATCTTGGAAGTAGATGGGGTGGGGCTATTACAGCAGCAAAATTTTTAGAAAATTTTGTTGATAAAAATATACCTTGGGTTCACTTGGATATTGCAGGTCCTGCTGTTGCTAATGATGTAAATAACTACACTAAGAAATTTATGACAGGCTATGGAGTTAGATTATTATTTGATTTTATATCAAATGAAAAATAAAAATTAGAGCAAGCTATTCGTCTAAGTCTGACAAGTTAACTCGCTCTAATTAAAATTATTTTGCTAGTGCAAATCTGTTAGCTACTTCTTCCCAATTTATAACATTAAACCAATTAGAGATGTAATCAGGTCTTTTGTTTTGATATTTTAAGTAATAAGCGTGTTCCCAAACATCTATACCTAAAATTGGAGTACCTTTTTTTTCTACCAGGTCCATCAAAGGATTGTCTTGGTTTGGTGTAGAGGTAATTGCGAGTTTACCATCAGAAACTATTAACCAAGCCCAACCTGAACCGAATCTTGTAGCAGCTGCATTGCTGAATTCTTCTTTAAATTTATCAAATGAACCAAAAGTAGAATTTATACCTTTAGATAATTCTCCATCTGGTTTACTTCCATTTTTTTTCATAATTGACCAAAATAATGAATGGTTGTAGTGACCGCCTCCGTTATTTCTTACTGCCATTGAATGTGAGGAAATTTCCGCCATTAATTCTTCTAATGTTTTTCCTTCTAATTCTGTCCCGTCAACTGCAGCATTTAATTTTGTAAGATACCCGTTATGGTGTTTTGTATGATGGATTTCCATTGTCATTTTATCTATATATGGTTCCAAAGCATCATAAGAATAAGGTAGTTCTGGTAATGAAAAGCTAGACATAATTTAATCTCCTAAGTAAAGTTATATTTAAATGTTATTCTTAATTGTACTAAACACCAAATGATTCGCCACAACCACAAGTTTTAGTAGCATTTGGGTTATCAAAGACAAATCCTTTTCCATTTAAGCCATCAGTAAAATCTAATGTTGTACCTGATAAATAGAAAAGACTTTTTCCATCAACAAATAATTTAACACCATGAATTTCGATAGTAGAATCACCTTCATTTGGTTTCGAATCAAATCCTAGAGAGTATGTTAGCCCTGAACATCCACCGCCTTTAACACCTACCCTTAAACCAAAGTCATCCGGTACATTATTTTCTAACATAATTCTTCTTACTTCTTTAACTGCTTTTTCAGTAATATCAATAACCGTTTTTTCTGTTATCTCTGTCATCATTTCCTCATAAATATTTTAAAATGGATCACCTGGTGTACTTGCTTGAAACTCAGGTCTGTTTATTCTCCAAGTTCGATTATTAATTTTTTGGAATATATCTTTTCCCTCAAGAAAAATTCCTAATTCTTTAGCAATAGAATTAGCTTCAAGTGAAGAAATATAAATCTCTTTCTTTTCCAAATACTTTTGAATACCAAATTGGAAATCTCTAATAAAAAAATTAGATTTATGAAAGAGGGGATATCTTGCTTTTATAAATTCAAGTAATTCTATATAATCATTCTTGAAACTTTCTAACGCTGTTTTCGTTTTATTCATTTTTTGAATTCAATTTATATTATAATAATAGGCTAAAATGATATACAAAAACTATAAATTTTTAGTATCAAATTCAATGAAATTCAGTTATTGTGTATGTAGCTTAATGAAAGAATAGAGAAAATACTCTTATCAAAACTTATTAAAGTTAATAGCTTCTCTAATTATTCTGGCAATTATTTTTCAAGATTCCCGATATTTTGGAAATATCGGTGTTCTAAATAAAAAGATATCGAGAATATTTCTTTTAAACCCATTTCTATAAAACTCATTTTATTTTTTTAACCCAGATTTTCCATTGGAAAATCTGCCCTCTGGGCCGACAATTTGTAAGTAAATAAAGATCATATACTTAGTTATATAAAAATCTCGGAATTCGTTATTTGAGTAATATGTTTTTCTTACAAATTGTCGGGGGTTAACCCCGCTATATAAAATGTTTTATAAAAACATTTTATGAGCGGCCTTCGGTAAAAAATTCATTTCCAATGAATTTTTTGGGTTTAATACTCTTGCTAGCTTTTCCAATTCCAAATCCAATTAAACATAAAATAAAACCATATAAAATATAGCCAAGTTGCGTGGAGGCAATAAAATCCGGCTCAATTCCCATGAGTAATCCTCTAGATTCAAGGAAATAAAAAATTAATGTACCAAAAAATCCAAATATAATACATAAAATTACTTCTCTTCTTTTTGTGTTAGGTAAAAAGACAGAAATAACCGGGACAAAAATTGTTGTTGTTAATATTCCTGAAGAAAGGTAAAATATATCCCATAAAGAATCTGTAAACAATGCATATACAAAAGCTAAAAATATTGCAAGAACTGAAATATAGCTTGCAATTAATTTTGATTTATGCGGTGATATTTTGTTTTTAACTAATGGCTCAACTATATCATAAGAAAGTGAAAGTGCAACAACATTACCACAAGTATCAACTGTTGACATAGCAGCTGCAATTAATCCAATACCTAATAATACATTTAACCAAATGGGAGTATAATCCGCCATAAGATTTTGAAATATCAATGCTCCTTCTTGTAACTTTACAGGTATTTCTCCTCCTGAAGAAGGATATAAAACAAGTGCTGATAAACCAATAATCATAGGTAATACACCAACAAATAAAAAGGAATTTATAAAAGCAACAAGAATACCTTTTCTTGCTTCCCTATTACTTCTGCTGGCTTGCAGTCGTAACCAGATATCTGTTTCAACAAGCCAACCAGGCAAATAAGTAATAAATGTAAATATTATTAATGCAATTCCTGGGGCTAGAAAAATGCTTTTATTAATATGTTTAGGTGAAGTAGACGAGATATCAATAATATTAAAATTATTTCCTGAAGAAGTAGCTGATGTATATCCAACTATGGCTAATATTAATATAAATAGAGCAACTAATACAAATTGAATTTTATCCGTAGACACTACGGCCTGAAATCCACCTATGTATGTATAAATAGCAATAACTAATGATAACAAAAACATTGTAAGCGGAATGGAAATATTTAGAAATGGAGCGATAGTTATTCCAGCCGCATATATTTCAGCACCCCCCCAAACTATAAATACAAAAATAAGAGGGATAGAGATTATGCTTCTTATTTTAAGACCAAACTTATTTGCTAATAATTCTGGTTGTGAGAATACTTGAAGTTTACGAAAAAGAGGGACCAGTAAAAAAAATCCTGCCATCGTTAATAACCACGGAATAATTAATAGCCATGCAGCGCTTATTCCGTACCAATAAAAAAGCTGTACACCGTATACACAAGACCAACTAATCGACATCATACTTGCTGAAATTGATAATCCACTTGACCAGCCTGACAAATTTTTACTTGCTGACCAATATGAATCTGAATCATCTTGTATCTTTTGTTTTCTTCTTTTATTCCATATATAATAACCAATACCTATAACAATAATTGAATATGTAATAAAAGCAATCCAGTAATAAAATGTTATATTCATAATAACCAGATATTAATAATAATTTTTAAAAATAAGGAATAATATATAAATCAGAAATTTATATTATTAAAAACCAAGAAGTGCAATTGAATTCTTAGCAAATTCAACAAGTGGAGTAAAATAAATTCCTAATAATATTGTTGGAATAAGAAGTACTATTAATAAAATTGAATTCGCAAAATTTATTTTAATAGGTGCAATTTCTTTTTCAGATTTATCTAAGAACATATATTTTAAAACTCTTACATAATAATAAAGTGAAACAACTGTATTTAATAATGCAATAAATGCAACTATTATCATTTTAGAATTAATCAATGCTAAAAATATATATAGCTTTGCAATAAATCCTGCTGTAGGTGGCAGGCCAGTTAACGAAATTAAAAATATTGCTAGGGAAACAGTAAGTAATGGAGCAACTTTACCAAGACCTCTATAATCATCAAGCTCTTCGCTTCCAGTTTTATTTGCAATTAGCATTACTACAAAGAAAGCACCAAGATTCATAATTGCATAAATTACAAAATAAATCATTACTGCCATTAAACCTTCATTGGATAATGCAATAAGTCCAAGTAATATATACCCTGCATGAGCTATGCTTGAATAGGCTAGAAGTCTTTTTAAATTATTTTGCCAAAGTGCAGCAAAATTTCCTAATGTCATAGTAAGGATAGAAATAATAATTAAAAATGTTTTCCAATCAATTAAAGATATCAAATTCCATGAACCATCAGTATTAATTGAATCTATCAGGGTTACTTTTGTGAATCTTAGCAACAAAGCAAATCCGGCTGCTTTGCTTGCAACAGATAAATAAGCAGTTATTGTTATTGGTGCACCTTCATAAACATCGGGTGTCCAAAAATGAAATGGAGCGGCTGAAATTTTAAATCCAATACCGGCAAAAATTAATAATGCTGAAAGTGTAACTACCAATCCTTGTAATTGTTGAGTCTGGAACAAAGCATTTATCTCATAAATATTAGTTGTTCCTGTATTACCAAATAGAATAGAAATACCAAATAGCATTATACCGGATGAGACTCCACCATAAATAACATATTTTAAAGATGCTTCACTATTTCTTAGTGTGTCTTTTGTAATTCCCGCCAACACATAGGATGAAAGTGATAATAATTCTAATGCCAAATAAATTACTATAAGATCAGCTGACATTACCAGAAAAAACATACCTATTATCATTCCCCAGATCAGAGAATAATATTCACCTAATCTTTCTTTGGCTTTTTTTATTTCATAGGAAGTAATACTGAATAGTACAACTATTAAAGAAGAAAGAATAATTAGTAATTTAAAAAATGAACCAAATGAATCTACCGCTAATAAACCAAATTTGCTTGAATCTGAATTAAAAGCAAATGAACTATTACCAAATTGTTCAATTATAAAATAAGTAGTAGCCAATAGTCCTAAAATCATAACAATGGATAAATATTTTTTATTCTTACCCATTATTAAATCAATAATAACCAGAACTGAAAGAGCAATTGCAGCAGAAATTTCAGGTTTAATATAATGTAAACTATTTAATATTTGATCCAAGATTTATTCTCAGTTTAATTTATTGAACTAATTATAATTTGTGCGTCACCCATAAATTTTACCAATGCATTAACAGAAGTTGTCATAAACTGTAATATTAATGAAGGGTATACACCCAATAAAATTATAATTAAAGTTAAAGGAACAACCATAAAATATTCTCTAAGTTCAAGATCTTTTAATTCTTTCCATTTAGAATTTAATTCACCAAAATATATTCTTTGAAAAGCCCACAGCATATAACCTGCACCCAATAAAATACCAAGTGTAGAGATAATTGTAATTGTTCTTATTAATTCTGAACTAAATGCACCAACAAAAACTAATGCTTCTGAAATAAAACCACTTAGTCCAGGTAATCCTATTGCTGCAAAGAATGCAACTGCAACAAAACCTGTATATATTGGCATTTGATTTGCGATTCCACCAAAGGCATCCATATCTCTTGTATGTGCACGGTCATATATAATACCAACAATAATAAAGAGCATTGCAGTAATAGTTCCGTGGTTAAACATTTGTAATACAGCTCCAGATAAACTTGCAGTAGTTAAAGAAGCCATTCCCAGCAGTACATATCCCATATGAGAGACTGAGGAATAAGCAATTAATTTTTTAAAATCTTTTTGTGCCATTGCTGCAAGTGCACCATAAATAATATTAATCATCCCAAATAGACCTATATACCAAAGCAATTGAATTGTGATATCTGGGAAGATGGGGTAACTGATTCTCAATATTCCGTAAGTTCCCATTTTTAATAGAACACCGGCAAGAATAACGCTGATTGCAGTTGGTGCTTCAACATGCGCATCAGGAAGCCAGGTATGGAAAGGGAACATTGGTATTTTAATTGCAAATCCAATAAATAGGGCAATGTAAGCTATAAACCTCAAATTATTAGGATTAAATGGAGAAAGGATGCCGGTTGTGGTGTAATTAGCGGTATCCATTAAAGTTAATATATTAAATGAAAATACTTTAGAACCATTAGCTAATGTTTCGGTTGCACTAAAATAAAGTCCGATCATAACAAGCAATATGAAAACACTACCAAGTAATGTATATAAGAAAAACTTAATAGCAGCATATTCTCTTCTTGGACCGCCCCAAACTCCAATTAAAAAGTACATTGGAAGGAGCATCAATTCCCAGAATACATAAAATAAAAAGAAATCAAGGGAAACAAATACACCAAGCATTGCTGTATCAAGCAATAAGAAAAGTGCAAAATATCCTTTTATTGATTTCGATATATTCCAGGAAGCAAATGTAGCAATGAATGTTACAATAGTGGTTAGAAGTACAAGTACAACACTTAAGCCGTCAATTCCTAAAAAATAATCTATCTTAATAGTACCAACCCAAGCTAAACCTGTAATTTCAATCCATCTGAATTTTTCAACAAATTGGAAAGAGGAAGGATCATTAATGCCAGCCATTGAAAAATTATAGAAGAAAAGGATTACTATTGCAATGAGCAGTTGAACTCCAGTTACAATTAAGGTAATCCATTTAATTGTTTTTTCTTGTCTCTTTGTGAGGGAAAGAATAAATATCATTCCTACAATAGGAAGGAATGTTAATAAAGATAAAATTGGGAAATTTTGCATAATCTATTTATTAATTTTTATAAAATTTTTATTTATCTGAATATGTACAATAAAATAATTAATGAAAAAACTACGAATAATATATAAGTTTGAACTTTACCTGTCTGAAATCTTCTAAAAAATAGTCCGAACATTCCACTGATATAAGCCATCATATTTACTAATCCGTCTACAACAACATTATCAAATTTTCCGGTGAATGCAGAAAAGTTTTTTGTAAATAATGCAGAACCGTTAACTATTCCATCTATAAATTTGTTATCAAACATTGAAATGATTTTACTTAACCCAATTGTTCCAGCAACAAAACTGGCATAATAAATTTCATCAAAATACCATTTGTTAAAAGACAACAAATAAATAGGCTTTAACTTTTCTGCAAATTTATTCGGATCAAAAACTTTCCATTGATAAAATATAAATGCAAATAGAATTCCTAATAATGCTAAACTTGCTGAAGTAAATAATGTTGGATAATGAGCGTGATGAATAGCTTCAGTGTAAGAATTTGAATAGGTAACTTCTTCTAAATTTTCTTTATTTATAATTTTATCATCTGTCTTCATAAATTCATATCGTGCTGATTGAGGTACGGATATCTCAGGAGTTTTAATCCAAGAAGAAAGAAGTTTTCCTTCATTAGGATTAAATGGATTTAAGGAATACCAAAAGAATAAAGACAAAGCAGATAAAACAACTAATGGCATTGCCATAACAAATGAAGATTCTTTAGCATGTTCAAATTTTTCTTTGTTTTTGGGTTTACCATGAAAAGTCATTATTATTGCTCTGAACATATAGAATGCAGTTAAGAAAGCAACAATAAATCCAACTGCTGCAAAATACCAATAACCTGTAAGTGAACCGAAAGCAAAAGTTCCTGCTAGAATTCCATCTTTACTTAAAAATCCGGATGTAAACGGGATACCTGATAATGCCAATGATGCAACCAAGAAAGTAATATATGTTAACGGCATTTTCTTTCTTAAACCACCCATCTTTGTCATATCCTGTTCGTGATGCATTGAATGAATTACCGAACCTGAGCCCAAGAACAAACCTGCTTTAAAGAATGCATGTGTTACCAAATGGAAAAATGCAAAAGTATAAGCGCCCACACCAATTGCCATGATCATATAACCTAATTGACTTATAGTTGAATAAGCTAATACTTTTTTGATATCATTTTGAGTAACAGCAATTGTTGCAGGTATAAATGCAGATAAAGCACCTATAGTAGCAATAACTAAAAGCGCATCGCCAGAAAGAATAGGAAAAACTCTAATCATAAAATACACACCTGCAGCCACCATTGTTGCTGCGTGTATTAATGCACTAACAGGTGTTGGACCTTCCATAGCGTCTGGAAGCCAAACATGTAATGGGAATTGTGCTGATTTTCCAATTGCACCACAGAATAATAAAACTCCAGCTACTGTTAATCCAAATTCAGTACCAAACGGTAAATTTCCAGTTGATATTTGATAAAAAATCTTATCAAATGAAAAAGTATTGTAAGTAAGAAATAAAGTTAATATTCCCAAAAACATTCCGATATCACCAATTCTATTTACAATAAATGCTTTTTTAGCTGCATCGGAAGCAGTTTTTTTCTCGTACCAAAATCCAATCAACAAATAAGATGATAAACCAACCAATTCCCAAAAAACATACATCATCAATAAATTATGAGTAAGAACAATGCCTAACATAGAGAAAGTAAAAATTCCTAAATAAGAAAAGTATCTGTTATATCTTTTATCACCCTTCATATAACCAACAGAAAAGATATGCACTAAAAGACTAACAATATTTACAGTCAATATCATTAGCACAGTTATGTTATCCAACATTATTCCTAAATCAATTATGATAGATTTAACAAAAGGAATGCTTCCTAAATTAATCCATTCAAATTCTGAAATTAATGTCTGATCAGTAAAATGTGTCAGTTTGAAATATGCAAGTACTGCTGAGAGTAAAAAAGCTAGTATAAGTATAGAATTCTCGAACCAATAAAGCCATTTGATTCTTTTTCCAAACAATAGAGTTACTATAAATCCTATCAGAGGAAGGAATAAAATAAGAAGCGCTAATTTAATAAGTACAGATTCTGTCATATATAATTAATCTTTTAGAGTATCTATTTCATCAATATTAATATTTGTAAAAGTCTTATAAATATTTAAGACAATTGCCATAGCAATAGCTGCTTCAGCAGCAGCAAGTATAATAACAAATAAGGCAGCTAACTGACCAGAGTTCCCAAAATTTCCGTATCGTGCAAAAGCAACAAAATTTATATTTGCTGCATTTAGAATTAATTCAATACCCATTAAAACCATGATGGCATTTTTGCGTGTTATAACACCGAATATTCCCAAGCAGAATAAGACAGAGCTAACAATTAAATAATGATATAAAGTAATGTTTATCATTTTATCTCCTTGCCATAGATGCAGCTCCTATCAGAGCAATCAATAATAAAATACCTAACAATTCAAACACTACTGAATATTGATTAACTAGTAAAACTCCCAATCCCTGCACAGAAGAATTTTGTGCTGTTAATTGAAAAGTTTTCCAGTTAGTGCTTAAGAATATTTTTATTAAAGCAAATGCCAACACAATTACAGCAATAGCTGAAGGTATAATTTGTAATGTACCGGATTTAATTTGTACATTTGTTATTTTATGTGTTAGCATAACGCCAAACAATAGTAGAACTAAAATACCACCCACATAAACTACAAGTTGTACTATAGCAATAAAATCAGCACTGAGTAATACATATAAACCTGTAATACCAAATAAAGTAAATAACAAGAAGAAAGCTGAATAAACAATATTTCTTATTGTTACTACAAAAAATGCAGAGCCTAATGTTATAAGTGCAAATAAATAAAATGTAATATCGTATACTGTCATCTTATTTTTTCTCTTCCGGTTTATCTTTAATTGATTGTTCTTTAGCTTTTGCCTCAGCTTCTTTTTGTGCTGCTTTTTCAGCCATCATTTTTTCATAATTATCTTTTTTCTCTTTTCTTTCAGAATATGTAAGGGTAACAAAATCATAGACTAAGTTATTTCTTTCAAACTCAGAAAATTCATAAACATCTGTCATATAAATACAATCTGTGGGACAAGGGAAAACGCATAATTCACAAAAACAACATTTTGCTATGTCTATATCAAAAGTAGTTACCCAAAGAGCTTTTCTTTTTCCATTTGAAGTTTGGCCAAGATCTTCACCAGGCAGAGATTTTACTGTTTCAATTTTTATACAGTTAACTGGGCAAGCTCTTGCACATTGATCGCAACCAATACAGTCATCCATGTTAACATATAATCTGTTTCTTTCTCTTGTTGGAAGTTGAGGTTTTACATCCGGATACTGAATAGTAACTGCAGGTTCAAATAAATGTTTAAATGTAACCTTCATTCCAATCAATATTGTTGAAAGAGCCATATATATGTTATTGAAATAAGTTCGCATTATAATAAAGTAATAAGTCCTACAATTAATAAATTAACAAAGGCAATTGGAATTAAATATTTCCAACATACAGCCATAAGTTGATCAACTCTTAATCTTGGCAAAGTCCAACGGAGCCACATTTGTACCAGTACAAATCCTATTCCTTTAAAAGTAAACCAAAAAAGTTGTTCAATCGGAACGAGCCAAGAAAGCCCAAGAGTATTTCCCAAATACCCAAAAGGAGAATGATAACCGCCGAAAAATAATAATACAACAATAGCAGAAACTGCAAACATATTTGCATATTCGGCTAAGAAGAACATAGCAAATTTCATCCCGGAATATTCTGTATGATAGCCTGATACTAGTTCTGATTCGGCTTCAGGAATATCGAATGGAGTTCTGTTAACTTCAGCCAAAGTACTTATGTAAATAATTACAAAACCCACAAACATAAATGGTATTAGTAAATACTTTGCTATGCCTGCTATGTTTCCACCAAAGATCAACCAATTCCAAAAATAACCTGATTGTAATTCCGTAATTTCTTTTAAATTAAGTGTTCCGGTAACCATTAAAACTGTAACAACAATCATTATAGTCGGTATTTCATAACTAATTAATTGAGCTGCTGATCTCATAGCACCTAAAAGAGTGTATTTATTATTAGAAGCCCAGCCTGCCATTAATATACCGGCAACAACTAAACCTGAAATACCAACAATAAAAAATAATCCAAGATCTATATTACTACCTAAATAAGAACTTGAAAATGGTATTGCGGCAAATACAGCATAACTTCCTGCAAAAACTAAAACTGGAGCAATATTAAATAATGGCTTGTCATTTTGATCTGCAATGATATCTTCTTTTTGAATTAATTTTAAAATGTCAGCTATTGTTTGTAAAATTCCGTGGTAACCCACTCTCATCGGACCTAATCTGTCCTGCATATGAGCAGATACTTTTCTTTCTAGTAATACAGCAATTAAGGCAAAGGGGAGAATAAATAAAAATAATGGTAAAAATGCGCTTATTATAGATGCTAAAACTTCACTTCCGGTTAAATTTGAAAAGTATTCGTAAATCATCTGTCAACCTCACCTAATACAATATCTATACTGCCAAGTATAGATATAACATCAGCTATCATATGACCTTTACAAAGTTCGCCAATTACGGCTAGGTTTACAAATGATGGGCCTCTAACTTTTATTCTTTTAGGATTTACTGAGCCGTCACTAACAATAAAATAACCTAATTCACCTCTTGGATTTTCAACTCTACCATAAACTTGTCCAACAGGAGGTTTTATTCTTTTAGGTATAGCAGAAAGTACATCACCTTCAGGAATTTGTTTTAAAGCTTGTTCAACTATTTTTAAACTTTCTTCCATTTCAAGAATTCTTACATAGTATCTATCCCAGCTATCGCCGACAGTTCCCATTCTTCCATTACCAACAGGGATTTCAAATTCTAATTTGTCATATACAGAATATGGATCATTTTTTCTTAGGTCCCACTTCAATCCGGAAGCACGAAGCATAGGACCTGTTATTCCATAATTAACTGCAACATCTAATGGTAATATTCCAACATTGGCAGTTCTTTCAATAAAAATCTTGTTAAAAGTAAGTAAATCATTTAATTCTTTAATCTTAGGTCTAAAATAATCAACAAATTCTTTTGTAAGTCTTAAGAATTCTGGAGGTAAGTCTCTAGAAACTCCACCTACCCAAATATAATTATAAAGTAGTCTTGCTCCAGATGCCATTTCAAATAAACTTAATATTTTCTCTCTGTCTCTAAAGCAAAAAAGAAATGGGGTTACTGCTCCAATATCTGCACCATAAGTACCAAGTGCAACCAGGTGAGAAGCAATTCTTTGCAATTCACCCATTATAACTCTTATATATTCAACTCGATCCGGAACTTCAATTCCAAGTAATTTTTCTACCGCTAAGGCATATCCAAATTCATTATACATAGATGCTAGATAATCCATACGATCTGTATAGGGAACAACTTGGGGATATGTCATAAATTCAGCGTGTTTTTCAAAACATCTATGAAGGTAACCAATATGAGGAGTTACATCAATAATAAATTCACCATCTAACTGAAGTTCCAAACGGAGCACTCCGTGTGTAGAGGGATGTTGAGGTCCCATATTAAGAGTCATTTCTTCAGTTTTTAGAGCCATAGTTTTAAATAATAATTATAATTTGTCAATTTTTTAATAAGGTATTTTCATTCCTTCATAAAACTCGGGATCTTTATAATCTTTTCTTAATGGAAATCCACCATCCCAATCATAAGGCATTAAAATTCTTCTTAAATCAGGATGATTAAGAAAATTTATACCTAAAAGATCAAAAGCTTCTCTTTCGTGCCAATTAGCGTGTGCCCAAATATCTGTTACAGAAACAACATCCTGTTTATCTTTTTCTATTGATACTAATAATGTTAATTTGTGCAAATGTTTTAAGGATTCTAAATGATAAACTACACTTAGAGTTCCTCCAATAAAATTAAATGAACCATCTTCTTTAACTTTCTTTTCTCCGTTAGCATCATCAACTCCGGATAAATTTATAAGGGAATCAAATTGAAGTCTACTGTCTGTAAATAGAAATGCACAAACTTTATCTATCTCCAATGGTGAAACTTTTATATAATTTTCACCAACTTGAGCTTCAACAAATTCAATGATAGATTCAGGGAATTTTTCTTTTAATATATCAAAAATCTCTTTTTCTGTCATGTTGTTTTCTTTATTAAAGATTCATTTCTAATTTTTTCTTGTAATTTCATTAATCCTTCAAGCAATGCTTCAGGGCGGGGAGGGCAACCAGGAACATAAACATCAACAGGGATTATTCTATCTACCCCTTTTAGGACATGGTAACCATGTTCCCAATAGGGTCCACCGCAATTTGAGCAGCTTCCCATAGAAATAACATACTTTGGATCTGGCATTTGTTCGTATAATCTTTTAATTCTAATAGCCATTTTTAAAGTAACTGTACCGGAGACAATAATTACATCTGATTGTCTTGGTGAGGGTCTGGGTATTACACCAAATCTATCAAAGTCATAATGAGAAGCAGAAGTTGCCATCATTTCAATTGCACAGCAGGCAAGTCCAAATCCAACTTGCCATAAAGATGATAGCCTTGCCCAATTTAGCAAATCATCAACTTTTGTAATAATTATATTATCATCTGCAAATTGTTTATCAAGAAGTCCCATAAATTCCTATTTATCTTTAACTTTTTCTGAAACTTTGTTTTTGTTAACATTTAATTTGGGCATTGCAGGTCTTGACCATTCTAAATCTCCTTTCCTCCATTCATAAGCCATTCCTAATCCCAATAATATTAGGAATATTGCACCAACAAGAAAACCTGTAATTCCAAATATCTTATAGACATAAGCCCAAGGAATTAACAAAACTATTTCAACATCAAATATTAAAAAGATAAGAGCAACAACATAAAATCTGATATTAAATTGAACCCAAGGGGAGCCAATAATATCTTCACCACATTCATATGTTAATTTTTTTTCATAAGTAGGTCTGGAAGGTCTTAATAATTTTGCTACAAATACTGCTACAGTAACAAAAAATATTGCAACTAAAATAAATACGAAGATTTTACCGAATTCAGTTATCATCAACCACAAAATTTATTTTTTTACAAATAAAAAATTAACACTCCCTTTAAGTAATGTCAAGAAATCTAACTAATAATAAATTTTGGTTTAAAAAATAATTTCCCAACTCTTATTTTTTTTAAAAAATTTAATAAATTAAACTTAAAATATTATCAAACATTAGTTCTAATTGATTCTCTATTCTAATAAATTTATATTTTAGAAAGACAATTAAAAAAAATAGATGCACCCTTCTTACGCTATAATTAATCTATCTAATCTGAAAAGAAATTTCTTAAACATTAGAAATAAAGTTAAAGATAAAAAGATAATGGCTGTTGTTAAAGCAGAAGCTTACGGACATGGTATGGTTGAATGTGCTAAATATTTGGAATCAATAGGCAATAAAAGACCTGATTATTTCTCAGTTGCATTTCCTAAGGAAGGAGAAAAGTTAAGGAAAGCAGAAATTAAAAAACCAATATTAGTTTTTGAACCTTTTTCAAAAAGACAAGTACATTTATTGTTTAAATATAATCTAATCGCAACTATTTTTAATTTAGAACATTTAAAGATCTTGGAATGGGGATTGGAAAAATATTATCCTAATAAAATATCGAAACCAAAAATTAAAATTCATATTAAAGTTGATACAGGCATGAACAGGCTTGGTATAAGTGAGAAAAATGCTTTAGATTTTATTCTTAAAGTTAACCAAAAAAAAATATTCCATATTGATGGAATTTACACTCACTTTGCTTGTTCTGATGAAAAAGATAAATCTTTTACTTTTTTACAGATAAATAAATTCAAATATATTTTGAATGAGTTGAAAAAATTAAATATAGACTATGGCTGGGCTCATGCAGCAAATAGTGGTGCTATTCTTGATTTACCTGATTCATATTTTGATATGGTAAGACCAGGCATACTTCTTTATGGTTATTATCCTTCTCTTGAGACAAAACATTCCATTGTATTAACTCCGGTTATGAGCTTATATTCAAAAGTAGCTTCCGTTAAAAAAATAATTAAAGGCGATACTGTTAGTTATGGTAGAAAATTTACTGCTAAAAAAAGTACAAAAATAATTTCTATTCCTTTAGGTTATGCTGATGGAGTAAATAGAAATCTTTCAAATAAAATTGAAGTAATAATTAAAGAGAAAAAATATAAGCAAGTAGGTACTATTACTATGGATAGGTTTATGGTTGATATAAAAAAAGACAATATAAAAGTTGACGATAAAGTTATTATGTTGGGTAAGGTTAAAAATAATTATATTAGTGCATGGGATTGGAGTAATGCTTTAAAAACTATCCCATATGAAATTACCTGCAGTATTGGAAACAGAATTCCAAGGATATATAAAAGTTAAATGGATTTTATTAAACAGTACATAAATCAAAGTATTTCTGCTGCTTCTAATAACCTAAGACTTGATACACAAAAGATAGAAGTAGTCAGCTTATTAAGAGAATTTATTTCTAAAGCGGATAACTTGGAAAAAGAAATAAAATTACTAAAAACCAGCACAGAATTTTCAACATTTGCAATTCGTCTTGCTGATATTCATAGATATCTTACTCAAGGTTCAATTGACTTGATAAAAATTTCAGATAAGTTTAAAGAACACACACAATATTTGATAAGTGATCTAAGTAGATTATTAGATTCCTTAAATCCTAATACATTCCGTGAAGCTATTAAAAAAATTAGAGAGAATGGTTTATCGAATAAAATAGGTCTTAGTAATTATAGTTTCCAAGAAAATAATGGTAATAATTATTATTCAGGTAAATCTGAAACTGAAATACTGAAAGAAAAAATTATTATGGAAGATGAACCTATAGAATCAGGTATGTTATTCCAAAATTTTGAAGAAGTAATTTTACAGCCTATTAAAAATGTAGATGAAATTCTAAAAACATTATTAACTGCTGCTCCTGACCCTGAAGAACTTATTAGATATTGTGAAATATTGGAGAGCAACGGAAATTTAGCAGAAGAAAGAGGATTTGAAATTATTTCTAATATGCATAATATTGTTGCTAAAGCTTTACTTTTGATTCGTGCAAATGAATTGACCCCAACAAAACAAATTGTTGAATCAATGAGAGCTTGTTTAATTGTAATAGTTGCAGTAGTTAAAGGTAAAGATGTAGATATAACTAGTTATTTAAATAAAGCTGAATCATTTGGTTTACAGATTAAATCAATAAAGATAGAAGGATAAACTATATGAATTTATATGCTCTGATTATGGCAGGAGGTGTTGGAACTAGGTTTTGGCCCCGGAGTAAGGAAAAAACACCAAAGCAACTATTAAAAATATTTAACAGTAAAACTATGATCCAAAATACTGTTGATAGATTAGATGGATTAGTAAAAAATGAAAATATATTTGTAATTACAAATAGAATTCAAAAAGATGAAATAATGAAGCAGCTGAAAAATGTTCCTGAAAAAAATATTTTAGTTGAACCATTCGGTAAAAATACTGCTGCTTGTATTGGACTTGCCTCAATATTTATTGAAAATTTAGACCCTAATGCAGTTACTTTTGTTTTACCTGCTGATCACATAATAAAAGAAAAAGAAGAATTTCATAATACATTAAAAAAAGCAGCAGAATTTGCTTTTAAAACAAAAGGATTAGTTACCATAGGCGTTCTACCAACAAGACCAGAAACAGGGTACGGTTATATCCAAATTGATGAAAGACAAGTAGAAGATGCTATTTATAATGTTTACACTTTTGCAGAAAAACCAAATTATGCTACAGCTGTTAGGTTTTTAGAAAGTGGTGATTTCTTTTGGAACAGTGGTATGTTTATTTGGAGAGTAGATTCAATCCTAAGTGAAATAAAACAATATTTACCTGAACTACACCAAGGATTATTTAAATTAAAAGAAAGTTTTTCATCTGAAAATTTTAATGACTTATTAGCAAATATTTACAGTAAACTTAGAAATATTTCTATAGATTATGGCATTATGGAAAAGTCTAAAAAAGTATTTCTAACAAAGGGCAATTTTACCTGGAGTGATGTAGGGAGTTGGGAAGAAGTATATCAGCTATCTAGTAAAGATGAGCACGGTAATTCTTCCACAGGACAAGTTTTTACAGATATGACTATGGACTCTTATATTTACTCACCGGAAAAATTTACTGCAATGATTGGAGTTGATAATTTAATTGTTATAAATACTAAAGATTCATTATTAATTTGTAGAAGAGATAGAAGCCAAGATGTTAAAAAAATTGTAGAACACTTGAAGGTAAATAAATTAAATGAATATTTATAAAATTAAATTAATACATATTAATATATATTAAAGATTGATTTTTTATAACCTAATATGAAAAAACTAATAACTGAATTAGATGTATTAAAATTCGCTAAAGCAGGCGGTAATGTTTTACCAATAAGCGAAGATGATATTGTTACAGCTTTAGCGTGGGATCAAATAAAACTATTAGGTATTGCTATAGTTAAAAAAAATTCTGCTGAAAATATACCATTCACTATAAATGAAATTGAACAATCTCAGACAGTAAGAAGTATTGCTATTGGAAGTGATCATACAGGATTCAGGATTAAAAACATCCTTTCAAAAATACTTTCTGATAAAGGTTATGAAATTATTGATGTTGGTACATATGACGAAAAATCTTGCGATTATCCTGACTTCGCATTTGCAGTAGCAAGAAAAGTTAAAGAAAGAAGTGTGAAATTCGGAATTATAATCGATGCAACAGGAATACCATCTGCAATAACAGCAAATAAATTAAAAGGTATTAGGGCATCTACTTGCTACAATGAATTTAGTGCAAAAAGTTCAAGAGAACATAATAATGCAAATATTTTAGTGCTGGGAGCTAAAACACTAGGGGAAGAAACTATAAAATCAATTTTAGAAACTTGGTTGAATACAAATTTTGGTGGCGGTAGACATCAAGCTAGATTAAATAAAATTACTGATATAGAAAATAATCACTTAACTTAAAATAAAATTAAATCATATTTTCTTTCCAGCCCAAATATATAAAGCACAATATTTTTATTATTAAGGTAAATTGTGACCATAACTCAAGCTCAGATTGAAGAAATTATTGAACTAGAATACAATATCCATTTATTCAAAGTTAAATCTCCAGATATTGCAAATTTTATTAACCCTGGAGAATTTTTAAATATTAGGATAAGTGAATTGTTCGTTCCTCTGTTAAGGAGGCCATTTAGTGTATGCGATGTTGAGGGAGATTTCTTTTTCGTTATGTTCAATACAATGGGCACCGGGACAAAATTAATGGCCTTAAAAAAACCTGGAGAATTTTTAGATGTAATGGGTCCATTAGGTAAAGGATTTAAATATAAAGATGATTTTGATAGAGCCGTTATTATTGGAGGAGGATTAGGTGTAGCTCCATTCCCATTTTTGACTAAAAAGTTAAAAGGCATAAAAGAAATTTCAACTTTTATCGGTGGAAGAACTAAAAGCGATGTAATAACATACGGTCTTGAAAATATATTTATTTCAACCGATGATGGATCTTATGGTTTCAAAGGTAATGTAATTCAATTATTAGAAAAAGATTTTGGAAAAATCCAAAATGAAAAATTAAAAATTTTTGCTTGTGGACCTACTCCAATGTTAATAGGAGTAAAAGAATTTGCAGAGAAAAATAATATAGGATGTGAATTATCTACTGAGTGTGTAATGGCTTGTGGGTTTGGAATATGCCAGGGTTGTCCTATCCAATCAACAAAAGATGAGGATAAATATTTACTTGTTTGCAAAGATGGTCCGGTATTTAATTCTGAGGATGTTGTATTATGAATAAAGAAGATCTTAGTGTTAATATTGGTAGCCTGAAATTAAGAAATCCAATTATGCTGGCATCAGGCACGGTTGGTTACGGAAGTGAAATATCAGAATTTATTGACTTAAAAAAAATTGGTGCTATCGTAACAAAATCAATTAGCTTGAAACCAAGAAAAGGTAATAAACCTCAAAGAGTTCTTGAAACTTCGGCAGGTATGCTAAATGCGATTGGACTTACTAATGTTGGTGTTGAAAAATTTATTGCTGAAAAAATTCCTTTTTTAAAGAAACAAGATGTTCCTATTATTTGTAATATAGCAGCATCAACATTAGAAGAATATGTTGAATGTGTTAAGATATTAAACTATGAAGATGGAATTCACGCATTTGAAATAAATGTTTCTTGTCCAAATGTAAAAGAAGGCGGATTGCAATTTGGCAATAATGAAAAAATGGTTGGAAAAATTACAAAGGAAATTAGATCGTGTACAAATAAACCAATCATAATTAAACTTTCTCCAAATGTTGCAAACATTTCTGAATTTGCAGAAACAGCAAAAAAAGAAGGTGCTGATGCTGTGTCAGCAATAAATACTTTAATTGGTACTTCATTTAATATCAAAAATAGAAAACCAAAGTTGAAAAATATTATTGGCGGACTTTCAGGTCCAGCAATCAAGCCGATTGCATTAGCAAAAATTTTTGAAATTCATCAAAAAGTTAAAATACCAATTATTGGAATAGGTGGAATTATGAATTGGCAAGATGCTGTTGAATTTATGATTGCTGGTGCATCTGCAATTCAACTAGGGACAGTAAATTTTATTGATCCAACAGCCGCAATAAAAATACTTAATGGATTAACAGAATATTGCAAAGGGAATAAAATTCAAAAAATAAGTTCTTTAACGGGTTCCTACCAATTAGATTAAAATGAATATCAACGATTCATTAGAAAAACTATTTTCTCTTCATAATTTTGGCATAAAGCTTGGGATAGATAACATTAAAAATTTTTTATTTTTATTAAATAATCCGCACTTAAAGCTAAAAACAATTCATATAGCTGGTTCAAACGGAAAGGGAAGCTCCTCTGCTTTTATTGCAAGTATTTTACAAGAGCACAAATTTAAGATTGGACTTTACACATCACCGCATTTTATAAGATTTAATGAAAGGATTAAGATTAACGGGAATGAAATTGATGATCAATATATTTCTGAATTTATTTCAAAACATTTTGAATATATAATAAAAAATCAAATTACTTTTTTTGAAGCTACAACAGCTTTAGCATTCTGTTTTTTTAGAGATCAAAAAGTTGATTTTGCAGTTATTGAAACCGGACTTGGCGGAAGACTTGATGCTACAAATGTTCTAAATCCTTTATGCTCTGTAATTACTGGAATCAGTTTAGAACATACTCATATACTAGGGAAAACAATTAAGCAAATTGCTGAAGAAAAAGCTGGAATTATCAAAAGAAATTCCAAAGTAATAACAGCTCCATTACTAAATAGTGCAAATCAAGTGATGAAGCTTAAATGTAAAAAAATGAAATCAGAACTTATTGAAGTATCAAAATATATATCAAAGAAAAAGGATAGCGTAACACTTACACTTGGCAAAGATAAATTAGAAATTAGAGATCTTCCATTGGCTGGGAATTATCAGAATCTTAATGCAGCATTAGCATCTTTAACTGTATATCATCTTTTAAATAATTTTAATAAAGATTTTTTTGAAAATGGTTTAATGAATGTAATTAAAAACACCTCACTTTCAGGCAGATATGAATATTTTAATTCAAAACCTGATGTAATCTTTGATTCAGCTCACAATCCTGATGGGGTTAGAAAATTTTTAAAAGAATTTAGAAGAAATAAAAAAAAATATAACAACAAATATTTACTCTTTAGTGTCTTAAAAGACAAATCAGTTAAGAATATGCTGAAAAGTTTAAGAAAAGAATTTGATAAAATATTTTTAACAACAATAAATTTTGAAAGAGTTGCAAGTTTAAAAGATCTTAAAAATATTTGCAAAGAATTTAACTTTGAAATAAAAATAGTAAATGATAGAATAGGGTTTATTCATAAAATGTTAAAAGGGAGTAAGAATGATTGTCTAGTTGTGCTAGGAAGTATGTATTTGATTGGACAGGTAAAAAAGGAATTATTGAAAAATAAACTTGACATTTCTTTTGAGAAAATGTAAGTTTCGAACAGTCCACAAAATCCAATCGTTATTATAATTTTTAATTAATTAAAGAAAAAACTCCGACTCTACTAAATAAACCTGATTAAGATTAATAAATTGTTTTATAGTACCAATCATTTGAAAAATATTTAAACCAAATAAAAATAAAGAAGAGAAAAGCTTATGGATATTTCAGAACTCAAATCAAAAAAAATCGTTGAATTAAATGCAATTGCTGTAGACCTTAAAATTGCTGAATATGCTGATTTAAGAAAGCAGGATCTGATATTTAAAATTTTAGAAGCTCAGACATCAAAAGATGGTGCAACTTTTTCAAAAGGTGTACTGGAAGTTCTCCCGGATGGTTACGGCTTTTTACGGTCTTCTGATTATAATTATTTACCCTCTCCTGATGATATTTATGTTTCTCCATCTCAAATTAAAAAATTCAGTTTACGAACCGGTGATTTTGTCAGCGGTCAAGTTCGTCCACCAAAAGATGGAGAAAGATTCTTTGCACTACTTAGAGTTGAAGCAGTTAACGGAATATCTCCTGAAAAAATTAGAGGTCGTACACTTTTTGACAATTTACTTCCTGTTTATCCTACTAAAATACTTACTCTCGAATCTGCACCCGGTGAATACTCTATGAGAATTATGGATTTGCTTTCTCCTATTGGTAAAGGACAAAGAGGATTAATAGTATCTCCACCTAAAAGTGGAAAAACAATTCTCCTACAAAAAATAGCAAACTCTATTGTAAGGAATAACCCTGAAGTAAAATTATTGATCTTATTGATAGATGAACGCCCGGAAGAAGTAACTGATATGCAGAGGTTAGTTAAAGGCGAAGTTATCAGCTCAACTTTTGATGAACCTGCTGAACGACATGTTCAAGTTGCTGATATGGTAATTGAAAAAGCTAAAAGACTTGTTGAAGCCGGAGAAGATGTAGTAATCCTTTTAGACAGTATTACAAGATTGGCAAGAGCACACAATATTGTTGTCCCACATAGTGGTAGAATTCTTTCTGGCGGTGTTGATTCAAATGCACTTCATAAACCAAAAAGATTTTTTGGTGCTGCCAGGAACATCGAAGATGGTGGAAGTTTAACAATTATTGCTACTGCATTAATTGATACCGGTAGTAGAATGGATGATGTTATATTTGAAGAATTCAAGGGTACCGGTAATATGGAATTAGTCCTTAATCGTGATTTAAGTGATAGAAGAATTTTCCCTGCTATTGATGTTAATAAATCCGGAACCAGAAGGGAAGAATTACTTATGAAAGAAGATGATTTGGCTAAGATCTGGATATTGAGAAAAATATTAAGTGAATTCAGTCCCGTTGAAGCAATGGACTTCTTATTAAATAAAATGAGAGGTACAAAAAACAACAAAGAATTTTTATTGAATATGAATACATAATCACAATTTTTTAGCTAAAGGTATAAAATTTAGTAGTACCTCATTAGTATTATATTCTTATATTTCCAACCACAAGTGATTATATTAAGAAAATATTTTATCAATAATTCTAATTTATAATGAAAAAGATTCTAATAATTATTCTGTTTTTTCCTTCTTTAATTTTATCTCAAATTAATAGAAATAACAGACCCCAAAAAAATGATTTGCCTTTTCTATTTGATAAAATATTTTTTTCTGAATTATATACCTCAGGTCAAGATTCCAATCAAAGTTATTTTATTTATAAAGTACCGTTAAACAGACTTCTTTTTGAAAAGAAAGAAAATATATATAAAGCAGAATTTTCAGTTTCGTTAGAATTATTAGATGAAAATAAAAATATTGTACAAAGAGAATTTGATCAAAAATCTACTGAAGTATATAGTTACGAAAAGACAAAGTCACCTAATGATTATGTTGAAGGGATATTACCGATTTCATTCAATAAAAAAATCAAAAACATCATTCCAACATTTACTGACCTTAACACTGAAAGAGAATTTAAAGGAAAACAGATACTTATCAATGCGACAGGTAATGGAATATTCTCAACTCCAATTATTGTAAAATATAAACTTACAGAATGCAATAATAGTGATGGTTATGAACTTGCTAATTTTGGAGGAGACATTCCTTTTAGTGAAAATAAATTTGATATTTTATTGCCTGTAAATGATAATAATATTGATGAAATATTTGTGAAAATAATTAGTAATAGTGATACTCTTTTTTCATCTAAGGTTGATAATTCTTTTGATAATAACATTGATCTAAAATATTGCCAAGACAAAATACTAATATTTAAAAACGATAATAATGTTAAAAATAAAATCTTCATTTTAGAAAATTTTGATAATAACTTACCTGAAGGTTCAATTAAAATCGTAATATCAAAAACATCAGATTTTTCTAACTCAGTTTCTTTTAATAAAAGGATTATTTGGTTTGATAAACCATTTTCTTTACGCAATCCTGAATTAGCAATTAAATATCTTAATTTTATAGAGGAAGAATCGGTTATTGACAGTATGTTAGACAAAGATTCATATCAATATTCAAAATTGTTACTTAATTATTGGAAAAAATTTGACCCAACACCGAACACAGAATATAATCCTATTATGAATGAATATTATGATAGAATTGATTATTCTGCAATCCACTTCATGCCAATATCTAGAACTAGCGGTACTAAAACTGATAGAGGTAAAATTTATATTAAATATGGTAAACCATCTGAAATTAAAAGGACATCTAATACTTATGGACAGGTAACCGAAATCTGGATTTATAATAGCACAAATAAAGAATTTGTTTTTATAGACAAATACGGTATTGGAAATTTTTCTCTCATAACAGGGTAATGAGCAATTTTATTTTTACATGCGGCGATGTAAACGGAATTGGACCGGAAATTGTAATCAAATCCATTAAGAAACTTTATAAGACTACAAATCATAAATTTATTTTTATCACCCCTCAAAATGTATTTGAAGAAGTTTCTTCTAATATAAAATTTAAAATCCCATTTTCAGTTGTTGATAATCTGCCCAAAAAGCTAACCAAAAGATTTTATATCTTAAAGCTTAACAATATCAAAATAAATTATTCAAAAACAACTGCAGCTTCTGGACTAACTTCTTATAATTCTATCAAAAAAGCTTTTTCTCTACTTAAAGAAAAAAAAGCTGACGCTATGATTACTGCTCCAATTTCAAAAAAAGCTATATCATTAGCGGGAGTAAAATATCCAGGTCATACTGAAATGTTGGCTAGTTGGTGCAAAACAAAAAATTTTTCAATGCTATTCCTTTCTGATAAAATGAAATCATCTTTAGTAACAATTCATACACCAATAAATAAAATTATTAAAGAATTAACAGTTAAAAAATTATTATCTTCTTTTGAAATTATTTTCAATTCATTAAAAAATGATTTTAAAATAAAAGATCCTAAAGTTGCTGTCCTGGGTTTGAATCCACATAGCGGTGAAGATGGAATTATAGGTGATGAAGAAGAAAAAATAATAATCCCTTCAATTAAAAAAAGTAAATACAGCAAATATTTGTTTGGCCCTTTTTCATCAGATGCTTTTTTTGCAAAACATAAATACAAAGAATTTGATATGATAATTGGAATGTATCACGATCAGGTTTTAATTCCATTCAAATTGTTAAACTCAGGAAAGGGAGTAAATTACACTGCAGGTTTGCCAATTATACGCACTTCACCTGACCATGGAACAGCTTTTGATATTGCAGGAAGATTTATTGCTGATGAATTAAGTATGCTTGAAGCCTTTTATTTTGCAGAACAAATTGCCAAAAGCAGAAAAAGAGTTAATGCCAATTTATAAAAAAAATTATCTTTTAGTCTCTAAAATTTATCCTCACTTAATGAGGAAAATAAACTATAAATATTGGTCTGATTATCTTGTAATGCTTTCAGAAAATTATGTGACTAATAAATCAAATGTTTTAGAATTAGGTGCCGGAAATTGTTTACTGGCTTTTTATCTAAAAGATAATTTCAAGAATATTATTGCGACTGATTTATCTTTTTCGATGCTTAACTCTTCTAAAGATAAAAAAGTAAAAAAAGTTTGTTCAAATATGACATCTTTACCTTTTAAATATTCATTTGATTTAGTAATTAGCTGCTTTGATAGTATAAATTATCTGATAAAAAAAAATGATCTATTAAAATTATTTACAAGCATACATAATTTGCTTTCAGACACAGGTATCTTTACTTTTGATGTAAGTTTGGAAAATAACAGTAAAATTCATATTAAAGTACCTATAAGAGAAGGGAAGTTTAAAGAAATAACTTATAAACATTTATCTTCTTATGATGAAATAAATAGAATTCATAAAAATACATTTGAAATTAAATTAAAAAATAAAAATGTTTATAAAGAAGTACATAAGCAAAAGATATATCCATTTTTTGATTATTTTAGGTTACTTCAAAAATGTGGATTATATGTGTTAGAATGTTTTGATGCTTTTACTTTTAATGATGCAACCGAAAATTCAAATAGAGTACAGTTTATTGTAAAAAAAATTAAATGATTTTATGTTAAATTTTAATCATGTACAATACGGCTATAACTCTGAACTTATATTTAGAGATCTAAGTTTCAATCTATCTCCGGGTGATTTTACATTTATCATTGGTAAAAGTGGAGCTGGTAAATCTACACTTATGCAGATGGTTTATATGAATATTTTACCTGACTCAGGCACAGTTGATATCGGAGAATTTAGTTCTTCAAATATTAAAGCCAGAATGTTACCCGAATTAAGGAAGAAATTGGGAGTAGTGTTTCAAGATTTTAAATTGCTATCAGATAGAAATATTTATGATAATCTATCCTTTATTTTAGAATCAATAGGAACTCCTAAAAAACTTATTAAGCAAAAAATAAATAATGTTTTAACTGATGTTGGCTTGATACACAGAAGATTTAGTATGCCAAATGAACTTTCAGGGGGAGAACAACAAAGAGTTGGTATAGCCAGAGCTATGATAAAAGAACCAATTTTGTTTTTGGCTGATGAACCTACAGGAAATCTTGATCCGGAGACATCGGAAGAAATATTACAGTTGATCAAAAATATTAATAGCAGAGGAACATCTGTTTTAATAACTACACACGATTATGATATGGTAAAAAAAATAAATGCGAAAGTCATCAAATTAATTGATGGTGTTGCACTTGATTATAAGATCTAATATTTAATTTCATCAAATTTTGATGTTATTTTATCCAATATTTTTTTGTTAACATTTTCTACCGTATCATTTCCGTCAATAAAAATTACTTCTCTTTTATACTTATAATAATCTAAAACAGACTTTGTAACATTATTAAAGACTTCTATCCTATTTTTAATAACAGATTCAGTGTCATCCTTTCTTTGATAAAAGCTTTTTTTGGCATTACATACCGGACATTTTTCTAAATCTTTAACTTCATTTTTAGTAAATATACTTTTACAATTTTTACATGTTAATCTGTCTGTTAATCTTTTTATAATTTCAGTTACAGGAGCAGTTATTGATAATACCACAACATTTGTTAGCTTAAGTTCTTCTATCAATTTGTCAAGCTCTTCGGCCTGAATTGTTGTCCTCGGGAAACCATCTAAAATAAAACCATTTTTGCATCTTGGTTGAGAAAATGTTTCCTTTATAATTCCTATCATTACAGAATCCGGCACCAATTCACCCGCGTGCATTATTTCTTTTGCTTTTTTACCAAGATTAGTTTCATCATTTACTGCTTGCCTTAAAATTTCCCCTGTAGAAATGTGAGGGATATTTAATTTTGAAGACAATATCTTAGCCTGAGTACCTTTCCCAACTCCCGGCATTCCGAACAATAATATCCTCATTACAAACCTATTTTAAAAAGAAAATTTTTTTAAGTATGTAAACTAATAATTTATATTTTAAGATTTGCGTATCTTTTTGAAAAATTTTTCTAACAAATCTTTACTCTCAGATTCGTAAATACCGGAATATATATTTAATGTATGATTATATTTTTTTTCTTCTATCAAATTATATACAGATCCGCATGCACCAAACTTTGGATCAAATGCTGAGAAGTACAAGTTTTTCAATCTGGAATTTAAAATCGCTCCAGCACACATAATGCAGGGTTCTAATGTTACATATATGTCACATTCATCCAATCTCCAGTTTCCCAAATGATTAGCTGCAGAAGTTATAGCAATCATTTCTGCGTGTGCAGTTGGGTCTTTTAATTTTTCTACTTGATTGAATCCTTTGCCTATTATTTTATCATTATGTGTTATTACAGCTCCGACTGGAACCTCTTTAAGTGAAAAGGCTTGTTCTGCTTCCTGAAGGGCAGAGTACATAAAGTTATAAACATTTTTTGCAAACATCAGATTAATCTTAAATAAAAAAAACTCTCTTTGGAGAGAGTTAAGTTTGTACGCCCGGAAGGAGTCGAACCCTCAACCTCTTGATCCGTAGTCAAGCACTCTATCCAATTGAGCTACGGGCGCATTTTTTATTAATAAATTATAATTTGCCTCTTCGATTTCCAAACATTGTCGTACAAGTATTATTTATAATTTTATTGATTACAAATATACATTTCTTTCAAAATAATGTCATAACTCTTATAATAAATTATTTAATTATTTGTTTTAAACATCATTCTAAAAATATATATATTCATATAATGATTTTTTCACAATTATTGAGTTAATAAATATGTTTAATGGTGTTGGAACAGCTATAATCACTCCTTTTCTAAAAAATGGGGAAGTGGATTATAATTCATTAAAAAGAATAACAAAATTTCAGACAGATAATAAAATAGATGCAATTATAATATTAGGAACGACAGGGGAAGCACCTGTAATAACTGACGAAGAAAGATATAATATTATTAAAACCGTTACAGAAACTGCAAAGAAAAAATGCAAAATAATAATTGGTACAGGAAGCAACGACACAAAGAAAGTAATATTCTGGAATAAACAAGCTGAAGAATTTAAACCTGATGGATTATTAATTGTTAATCCTTATTATAATAAAGGTACTCAAGAAAGCTTAATAGAACATTATTCCTTTATTTCTTCAAACACAAAGCTGCCTATTATTTTGTATAATGTCCCCTCTAGAACAAGTATGAACTTGCTGCCTGAAACAGTTGTAAAAATTCATAATTTGAACAATAATATAGTAGCTGTAAAAGAAGCGAGTGGGAGCATTTCACAAATAGCTCACCTTTGTTCCATTAAACCAAAATCATTGTTTGTTTTTTCTGGCAATGATGATCAAACCTTACCTATTATGTCACTTGGTGCAAATGGTGTAATCTCTGTTTTTTCAAATTCTTACCCAAAACAGATGAAACAAATTGTAGATAGTTATTTGAACAAAAATTATGACAAGAGTCTTGTCTTCCATAACAAATATCTCAAAATGATGAATGATCTTTTTATTGAAACTAACCCTGCTCCAATTAAATATGTTATGAGCAAATTAGGATATTGTGAAAATAAATTAAGATTACCACTAGGTTCAATCTCAGATAAAAGTAAAGAAATATTAAATAGGTCTATGTTAGAGATTAAATAAGAATGAAGAAATTAAAATTCGGTGTAATAGGATTTACTGGAAAATTAGGAAAAGAAGTAGTCAATCTTTTTCAAGAAAAAGGTTATAAGCTTGTTCTTAAAGTAAACAGAAAAATAAATGAACAGCTAGAAAAACCAGATGTAATTATTGAGTGTGGCTTATCAAATACTGTAGATCAATCAATTAAACTTTCGGAAAAATTATTAGTCCCAATAGTAGTAGCAACCACAGGCCTATCACCAGACCAAATTAAAGGATTAAAGCATTTGTCTAACTATGTCCCTGTTATTTTGAGCAGTAATTATTCTTTCGGAATTCAGGTTTTATTAAAACTTGTTGAAGAAAGCAGTAAAAAATTAAAGGACTGGGATGTGGAAATATCCGAAGTGCATCATAGATTTAAGAAAGACAAACCGTCCGGTACTGCGAAAATGATTAAAGATTTAGTTCATCGCAAAGATGTTCAGGTTAATTCTTCCAGATTAGGTAATGTGCAGGGTGAACATACAATTAAATATGGAGGATTAGGCGAGGTACTATCTATATCACATAGTGCAACTTCCAGAAAAACTTTTGCCGAAGGTATACTGAAAAGCGTAAATTATATTTTAAAGAAGAAAAAAGGCTTATTTTCTTTTAAAGATGTAGTTGAAAATAAAAAATAAAAAGGCTTATTATGGATTCCTATGAAATAATAAAATATATATCAGATTCAGAGAAAAAAACGCCATTGAAAGTTTATTTAAATGGTGAATTGGATAAAATAGATTTTTCAAAATTAGATTATTATGGAAATGAAATCTCCGGTATTTTATTTTGTGAATTTGATGAATTTGATGGTTTTCATTCTACTAACAAAAAATTTATAAAAAAATATAGAATTGAAAACGACAGAAGAAACTCTGCTATTCCTTTAGCTGATTTAACAAAATACAATGCAAGAATAGAACCAGGTTCATTTATTAGAGATTTAGTTGAAATTGGAGATAACTGTGTAATTATGATGGGATCAGTTCTAAATATTGGAGCAATTATTGGTAAAAATACTATGATAGATATGAATGTTGTTGTTGGTGGAAGAGCTATAGTAGGTGATAACTGTCACATAGGTGCAGGTACTGTTTTAGCGGGTGTAGTAGAGCCTCCAAGTGCAGATCCTGTAATTATAGAAGATAATGTTCTAATAGGAGCCAACGCTGTTATTTTGGAAGGTGTAAAAGTAGGCAAAGGGTCTGTAATAGCTGCCGGTTCAGTCGTTATTGAAAATGTAGAACCTGATTCAGTTATGGTGGGTGTCCCCGCTCGAAAAATTAAAACTGTAGATGAAAAAACAAAAAGCAAAACTCAGTTGATGGAATCACTGAGAACTCTTAAAAAATAAAAATTAATAATGTCATATCGAAGAAGCGGAGCGACTGAGATATCTTTTATGCATAAATTTTTATGAAAGATTTCTTTCCCGCTTTTGGCGGGATCGAAATGACAAACAAGGTAATAGATATTGCAAATTATTGTACAAAAATACGGGGGAAGCAGTGTTGCGGATTTTGTTAAAATAAAACTCATCGCAAAAAAAATTTCTGAAGTTACTAAAAAAGATACAGGTGTCGTTGTAGTTGTTTCAGCAATGGGTAAAACGACAAATCAATTTATTGAAATGGCAAAAAACATTTCTGAAAATCCACCCAGAAGAGAAATGGATATGCTGCTTAGCACCGGTGAAAGAATTACTATGTCTTTACTTTGTATGGCATTGAATGAATTGGGAATAGATTCTATTTCATTAACTGGTTCACAATGCGGAATTATAACTGATGACAGACACAATAATGCAAGAGTAATTGAAGTTAGACCATTTCGTGTACAAGATGAATTAGCTAAAAATAAAGTAGTAGTTGTTGGTGGATTTCAAGGTGTAAGTTATAAAAGGGACATAACAACTTTAGGCAGGGGAGGCTCAGATACAACTGCTGTTGCTTTAGCAGCAGCTTTAAATGCTGAAAGATGTGAAATATATTCAGATATTGATGGTGTTTATTCAGCAGATCCGTCATTAGTTGAAAATGCAAAACACTTAAAAGAGATTTCATATCAGCAAATGCAGGAGATGAGCAGTAATGGTGCCGTTGTACTTAACTCACAGGCAGTACAATTTGCCAAAGAAAAAAATATTGCAATCTATGCTCGCAGTACTTTTAAACCTGGTAATGAAACTGTAGTCAGAAATTTTCCCTCCGGTAAATCTAAAGGAGTTTTTGCAGTTGTTTATGAAAATAACATCATAAAAGTTTTATTTAATTCTAAATCAGAAAAATCTTTTAACGATTTGTTGAATAATTTAGAGCAAGGGCAGATTCAAATTAAAGAGCTAAATTATTATTTATTTGGGAACAATCTTTCTGCCTCATTTTTAATTTCACCAAAAGATCATTACAACTGGGGGAAATTAGAACATAATTTGAGAGAAATTTATAAAGATGAACTTATCTTTGAAAAAGATTATTCAACTCTTTCATTAATTGGTGAAGGATTAAATAAAGACAACACTGTCTTAATTGAATCGAAAAAAATACTTAGAGAAAACAAAATTAATATTTTTGGAATTTCAACAACATCATATAGGATTTCAATTCTAGTAAACAAAGAACAACTTGAACAAAGTATCAACCTTTGTCATAAAAATTGGATAGAAAATGAGTAATGTAATTGTCTCAAAATGGACTTAATGTCAAATAGATAATTATTTTTCCTTTAAATTGTTTCATTGTTTCAAAAAAAACAAACAATATTTAAACGGCATATGAATTGCTAAATATAATGTGTTGATCCATATATAGCACTTAATATTGCTGGGAAAATTCACAGAACTTAAGAGTTCAGGAGGGCGATTTTTTCTCAGCAATTTTCATTTTAAAACAATTCCAAATTTGTCATTGCAAGTCCTTAGAACGAAGCAACCTATATTTCTATTTGCAATTTTAACAGATGGCTACACTTGGCAGAATCTTTTGTGATGACAAAAATTTTATAAATTAATCTAAAGAAGAGAAGTAAACACAATTCTTAGGTATTTCCGGTCTGACTAATACAGTTTCTTCTTTTAACATTAATACTTTTCCTGGAGCCATTCCTTTCTTCTTTACAACATATTTCTTTTGTGCAAATGAAACAGGTACAAGCCCTGCAGTTTTTGCTTTACTATGAAATGCGGCAATAGAAGCAGTAGTTTTAATTAGTGATTTACTTGGGTTTTCTTTTGTGTTTTCAATTCTTAAAATTACATGTGAACCTGGAAGACCTCTGACATGAAACCAAATATCGTTCTGCTTTGCAAATTTAGTTGTAAGTAAGTCGTTTGTCTTACCGTCTTTTCCTACATAAACATAATACTTATCATCAATTAAATAAGTCTTAAATTTTGATGTAATATTTCCTTTTACATCCTTTTTTATATCTTTTTTTAAATTTAATTCATTCATTAGTAATTCTAACTCTTTTGAGTCATTAATTGATTTTATTTTATTTTCAATTATTTTTAAAAAAGAAAATCTTTTTTGAGCAATATCAAATTCTTCTTTAGCTTTTTTAAATCTAATCTTCTCTCCACGAGATCTTGTATAGTAGTTATCTATATTTTGTTTAGGTAATAATTTTGGATCCAATTTGATTTCAATTTTTACATTATCAAAATCATCCAGTATAATTTTATCCATTCCTTTCTTTAGCGAACTAATATTTGTTAGCAGAATGTCAGCAATATTTTTATATCTCTCTGACTGCTCACCTTTATCTAATAATACCTTCAATCTATTAAGCTTTGATGATATAAAATCTTTTTCTTTGATTAAATATTTATCAATAATTTTTTTACTATTTACAAACCTATCGAAATATCTTTTCTTTTTAATTAAAAAATTTAATGCTTCCTGATAAGTCCTAAATGTTTGTTTTTTACTATCTAAAAAAGATTTGAATTTTATTGAAGCTAATTTGACCATAAAATTGTAGTCGTCAATAAAACAAGCTATTTCATCATGTTTTATTTCATATAAAATATCTATTAATAACTGAGAAGATAAAATAATGATATTGTTATTTCTTATTCTATATTCTTGAATAATATCTTTATTAATTATTGGGTAATCATTTTTAAGTAGCGAGATTTCTTTTCCATTATACTTGACTATAAAATCCAACTCTCTAAAATCAGAAATGAAATTTATATCCTTTAATTCTTCGGCAAACTTGCTAATAACTTCTTCTTCAATTTTTTTGAATGTCTCTATATGGTCATCAAAGGCAAAATAGACATTAGTGTATTTACCTCGAATAGAAAAATAAAGGGAATAATCTTTTGATTTTATTCTTATTATTCTATCATTCTCAGCTATTCCAAACGCAAGTAACTTTGATGTATTGAAATTGTTAAAAATATTAATAGTATTTTTTTTAGCTCGAGAAAAATTATCTCTTAAAACTAAATATGGATCGCCAGGGTTTGTAGATATTTCTAAATGAATTTCATCATCATCTTTTTTAAAACAAATTATTAAAATATCTTTGAACTGAGAAAAAATTGAATCAAAGAAATAACCCCTAAGCTGGTTGTTCAATTCAATAATTTCTCTATTTAGATAAAAATAATTTTTATACATATCTTAAAAAATAAAATTCCCCAAATCATTTATAATAAAATGGGGGATAAATTAAAAATATTATTGAACCCAGATTTTCCATTGGAAAATCTGCCCTCTGGGCCGACAATTTGTAAGTAAATAAAGATCATATACTTAGTTACTCATCTTACGCAAAATCTGTTTTTGACTTGCTAAGCCCTTTAGGGCGTGGATTAAAAAGACCTCAAAATTCTGGACTTTAGTCAAAAAAAAAACAAAACAATTTGGGCTAAAGCCCGGTTTTCGTAGTGTTTTCTTGCCACGACTTAAAAGTCGTGGCAATTCACAAATCATATTGCGTAATGTAAGTTAGTTATATAAAAATCCCGGAATTCGTTATTTGAGTAATATGTTTTTCTTACAAATTGTCGGGATTAACCCCGCTATATAAAATGTTTTATAAAAACATTTTATATAGCGGCCTTCGGCAAAAAATTCATTTCCAATGAATTTTTTGGGTTTAATATTTTATTTAATGCCGTGCATTAGTTTGTTTAGTGGTTTAGAAATAAGTGCAATGAGGATTGCAAATCCAATTAAAACAAAACCTAATGTTGAAAAAACACCAATGTAAACATTGAGTCCTTCAGCTACGGTAAAATTTGTAACTCCTTCACCAGCTCCAGTAAGCGAGGCAATTCCCCCTGCAAGGTAATTTGCAATTGAAAAACTAAGGAACCAACCACCCATTGCAGTAGCTGCAATTTTAGCTGGAGCTAGTTTTGTCACCATTGAAAGACCAATTGGTGAAAGGAACAATTCACCTGTAGTGTGAAGCATATATAAGAAGACAAGTGTTAGAAGTGGAACTTGAAAGTTATCTGCAAATTGCAATCCTATAATAGTAACTAGAAAACCTAAACCTAATTGAAGAATACCAAGTGAAAATTTCATAGGGATGCTTGGATTCTTACCAATGTTATCAAGTTTCACCCACATTACTGAAAAAATTGATCCAAAAAGAATAATAAATAGGGGATTAAAAAACTGAGTCATCGAAGCAGGCATAGTCCAACCAAGTACTACACGGTCAACATTTCTATCTGCAAACAAAGTTAGAGAAGTTCCAGCTTGTTCGAAGCAAGCCCAAAATACAATATTGATTACCATAAATAGGACCAAGGCTATCATTCTATCTTTCCAAATTGGACCTTCAGCTATACCTGTCTTAATTAGGCTATATGCCACATACAGGAACAATGTCAATAATAAAACCATCATTAATGGAAATTCAAAATTATCAAATTTGATTATATTTTTATTGATAAGGAAATAACAAACTGGAATTAACAGTAATGAACCAATAGAAATTGTCTGAACACCATTCAACGGTCCAAACATTTTTTTCTTTCCTGCTTCAGGGATATCAAGTCCGGAGGCATCCTTATATTTATCTCTTCCAAACCAAAATATTAATAAACCCATTAACATACCAATACCGGCAAGTCCAAATCCATATTCAAATCCATAAGTTTCTCCTACATAAGAAACTACCAATGTAGCTAATCCGGCTCCAATATTAATTCCAATATAGAAAATTGTAAAACCTGAGTCCCTTCTTGGATCATTTTCCTTATATAATTTACCAACAATTGTAGATATATTCGCTTTGAAATAGCCATTACCAACTATGATTGCACCCATTCCAATAAGAATAAAATGGTTTCGTAATACCATATCCAACCCAAATAAATCTGTTCCTCCGAGCAAAATAAATTCACCAATTGCCATAAGAATAGCACCCATCATAATTGCATAACGATAACCTAGAAACTGATCTGCCATTCGACCACCTAGAACAGGTGCTGCATAAACAAGACCTGTATAGGCACCATACATCAGACTTGCTTCTGCATCTCCCTTGAGCAAAGATTTAACTAGAAATAAGGTAAGCAGCGTACGCATTCCATAGTAACAGAAGCGTTCCCACATCTCACTCATAAATAAAACCCGTAATCCATTTGGGTGTGATTTAAACATAGATTAACCTCTTTAGTTTAGGTGTTTATTAAAAAGTTCAAGTATATAACACAATAAAATACAAAAAAGAAAGTGATAAATAAAAATTTTATTATGCATAAATAATTTTTTAATATAATTATTTATTAGTAAGTCATGTTACGCAAAATCTGTTTTTGACTTGCAACGCTCTTTAGGGCGTGGATTAAAAAGACCTCAAAATTCTGGACTTTAGTCAAAAAAAACAAAACAATTTGGGCTAAAGCCCGGTTTTCGTAGTGTTTTCTTGCCACGACTTAAAAGTTGTGGCAATTCACAAATCATATTGCGTAACATCAGTTAGTAATTATAAAGTAACTTCAGGCTCGATTACATCATCTTCTGCTCCATGTGTAAGAGCTTTTAATTTTTTTAAGAATAGTAATAATATAAGTCCGAATAAAATTGAGAAACCTGCAATACCACCAAAGATTTGTATATCGCCAAAATGCTGGGCAGCTTCTCCTAATAACCCGGCAACTTTATTTCCAAAACCAGTTGTTGCAAAATATATACCCATCATTAAAGATGCATATTTAACCGGTGCAAGTTTTGTTATAAATGATAAAGCGACTGGAGATGAACAAAGTTCTCCTATTGTATGGAGTAAATAAGCCCCAAATAACCAAAGCATATTTGACTTAGCAATTACTTCACCTGTTGAAGAGACTTCAGTTTGAATAGAAGCACCAACCATTAAAATAAAACCAAGTCCCATTATAATATTACCAATTGCCATCTTAAATATTGAAGAATTTTCTTTTCCTTTATTTCTTCTTTTAATCCAAAAATTTGCAACGGCAGCACCAATAACTATAATATAAAAAGCAGCTAATGATTGAAATGCTGCGGCGGGTATTTCATATCCTAAAAATGATCTGTCAGTTAAAGATTGAGTATAGAGGTTCATTAAACCACCAGCTTGTTCATATGCACCCCAAAACATTATGACTATTAAAAAGGAAAGTAGAAGCACAATTACTCTGTCTTTTTCTATTTTGGTTAGAGGTTTCTTTTTAATTTTATTTTCAATTGAATTTTTATTATGCTTTATAAAATTACCAACAGTTGCTAAATGTTTTTGTCCTATTAAATAAACCATTAAACCTATAAACATTCCAACTCCTGCTGCAGCAAAACCATAATGCCAACCCCAAAGTTCAGCAATAAATGCAACTACAATACCGGCTGCAAAAGCACCTATATTAATGCCAATATAAAATATTGTAAATCCTTTATCTCTCATTGGATCGCCTTGTTTATATAAACCTCCAACCATAGTTGATATATTTGGTTTTAAACCGCCTACACCTAATATTATAAGTATCAAACCTGAATAAAAAAATGAACTCCCTTCAAATGCAAGCAAAGTATGTCCGATAACAAGTAGCGAACCACCAATCAGCACCGTATTTTTTTGACCTAAAAATCTATCAGCAATAAAGCCACCCGGAATTGACATTACATAAACAAGCATAGTATACCAACCATATAATGATAATGCTTCCGTATTAGTCCAGCCAAGTCCGTTATCATTAGTTTGTGCAACAAGATATAGGACTAAAATAGCACGCATACCATAGTAACTAAATCTTTCCCACAATTCTGTAAAAAAGAGAATATATAATCCTTTTGGATGAGTTTTAAACATTTGAAACATTCCTTTTGTCTTTAAGTAAAAGAGGGAAGTTTAATCAATAATTAGGTAATACATTTTTTAAAATTGATTAAAGCACCATTTTGTTTTGAGTAATTGCTTTATAATATATATGATTATTTTTAATTATCATAGTCTAAAAATTATCATTGAATTAGAATAATATATTAGACTTATTTTATAAATAACCATAGTTTGTTTAAGAAAAATCGAATTGATATATTTGGCTTATGAAAAATAATAAACGAAAATCATTTTTAATTAAGAGTTTTATTTTAGTTGTTGCTTTAGCCGTTGTAATAATTATTTTAAATAAAGTTGCATTACCTTGGTTTGTTAGTTCACCAGAGGAAATTGTACCAAGTCTTGTTGGTAAAACTTTTGAGGATGCTGTTGCTGAATTAGATAGCATCAATTTACAAGCTGTTATATCAGATACAATTTATAATGAAAAATATAAAATTGGTACAGTTATTTTACAAAAACCGAACCCTGGTCAAGTTGTAAAAGATGGAAGAAGAGTATATCTCTTTGTTAGTGGTGGAAAACAGACGGTAAATGTTCCCAACTTAAAAGGGAAGTCAATAAGAGAAGCAAAATTTACATTAGAACGAGTTGGATTGAATATGGGTGAGATAAATGATTTACCATCTAATAATCCAAAAGATATGATCTATGATCAGCAATATGTTGAAGGAACCCCTTTGAAAAAAGGTGATTCAGTTAGTGTAACACTATCAATAGGTTCTCTTTCAAGCAGAGTTATTTTACCTGATTTTATCGGCAAATCTCTTTCTGAGGTTATTGAAATTTTAGCGGATAGTTCATTACGAGTTGGAACCGTTACTTATCGAGTATCTAATTCATTACTGCCAAATACAATTATTGATCAATTCCCGAGTCAAGGAAGTGTTGTAAGTGTTGGCTCACAAATTGATTTGTTTGTAACAAAAAATTCAGATAAGGAAGGAAATTAATTTGGCTTTACTTGCGCCTTCAATTTTATCATCAGATTTTTCAAACTTAGCTCAACAAATTAGATTAGTTGAAATGAGCGGAGCAGATTGGCTCCATTGTGATGTAATGGACGGACACTTTGTTCCAAATTTAACTTTCGGACCTATTATTATTAAAGCTGCAAAAAAGTCAACAAAACTTCCTTTAGATGTTCATCTAATGATTGAAAACCCTGATAAATATTTAGATGCATTTTATGAAGCCGGAAGTGATATTATTACAGTTCATCAGGAAACATGCACACATTTACATAGAACAATTTCAAAAATAAAAGAGCTTGGTGCTAAAGCTGGTGTATCTTTAAATCCTTCAACACCTCTTTCAACTATTGAAGATATAGTAGATGAGATTGATTTATTATTAATCATGTCTGTTAATCCTGGATTTGGAGGACAATCATTTATTAAAAATTCTCTAAATAAAATTGAAACCGCTGCTAAATTAAGAACTAAAAATAATGCTAATTATTTAATTGAAGTAGATGGTGGCATTAGTAAACAAACAGCAAAAGATGTTCTTAATGCTGGCTGTGATGTATTTGTTGCCGGTTCTTCGATATTTAAGTCAGATAATATTGCAGCTTCGGTTGTAGAACTAAAGAAAATTATTAGTACTAATTAAATTTAATGCTTACACAAAATTATAATTAATAATATTTTAATATTTGGGTGGCATTTGTCACCTTTTATATTTTAAAGGGAAGTTACATTGATCCTTCAAATAATAAATCTATCTCATAAAGAAGTTTTTAAAAAATACAGTATTTTGTATAATATTTATAGAGATGTTTATAGATATGGATTATTAGCAATGGAAATAAGATCTCTTCCAAAAAAACTTGCTAATACTACTCAGAAAATAATTCTTAGTAATGGAGAGATTTGCTATAAATATTCAAGATTGGATAGTGAGCAATTCAATATTTTATTCACAGGTTCTTTATCAGATTTATTTAATCTATCAAGGAAAATATTGACAAATGGTGATGAGGAATTGGGATACCAGTTACTTAATTGTATAAATAATTATGAAAAATATGATGATAAATCTTACAAGATAGGTGAGAAACTATTTAGTTTTAATAAAGCATATGTAATGGGTATTCTTAATGTAACAAAAGATTCGTTTTCTGATGGCGGTAAAAATTATAATAAAAATGATGCAATAAATTATGCTCTTAAAATGATTGAAAATGGAGCTGATGTTATTGATATAGGTGGAGAATCAACTCGTCCCGGAGCTGAGGGGATTTCAGTTAAAGAAGAAATTGAAAGGATAATTCCTGTTGTAAAAGGGGTCATTAATAAAAACCCTAATTCAATTATTTCAATTGATACAACGAAAAGTAAAGTTGCTGAACTTGCTTTACAAGAAGGGGCTAAAATTATAAATGATGTAAATGCATTTAAAAAAGATCCCGAATTAATTAAAGTAGTTAAAAAATATAATGCGTCTTATATTCTAATGCATATGAAAGGAACTCCAAAAAATATGCAAGACAACCCTACTTATAATGATGTTGTAAAAGAAATTTATGATTTTCTATTTAATAAAATTAAAGAGATTAAAAAATTAGGTATTAATAATATATTTATTGATCCGGGCATTGGGTTTGGAAAAAAAGTTGAAGATAATTTTCAATTATTAAAAAGGTTGGAAGATTTCAAATCACTTGGTCATCCTTTACTAGTCGGAGTTTCAAGAAAATCATTTATTGGCAAAACTTTAGACATAGATGTTGATAAACGGGATACTGCATCTGCAATTGTTGAAGCTTTGGCGATTAAGAATGGGACAAAAATAATAAGAACACACAATGTTGAAAACGGTGTTCAAATATGTAAATTGTTAAACAATTTAAATTAAATTAATAAATGTTTGAAATATTCAAAATTGGTTTCCTAACAATAACTTTTGCAGATGTAATAGATATAGCATTAGTTGCCCTCATTTTTTATAAAGTATATAATTTTCTAAAAGGAACTATTGCAGCTCAAATATTTTTGGGCTTGGTAATAGTTCTATTACTTTCATTAATTGCACAAGCACTTAATTTAAGAGAATTAAGTTGGCTTTTAAAACTGATTACTGATATTTGGGTTCTTGCATTTTTAATTTTATTTCAACCAGAGATAAGAAGACTTTTAGTTATTGTGGCCCATAATCCATTCTTTAAAATTTTTGTTAAATCAGAAAACACAGATACACCTACAATAGTTACTGAAGCAGCTTTTCAACTTTCACAGCATCAACACGGAGCATTGATAGTAATAATTAAATCAACAGGTATCCGTGGTTTTACTGAAACCGGTGAACAAATAAATGGAAAATTAAGTGTAGATTTATTAACAAATATTTTCTTCCCTAATTCTTCTTTACACGATGGAGCAGTTATAATTAAAGGAGAAATAATAGAAGCAGCCAGATGTACACTGCCATTGTCATTAACTACAATAATTAATGGGGAATCACTTGGAATGAGACATAGAGCCGGTTTAGGTATAACAGAACAGGCAGATGTTATAAGTGTTATTGTATCAGAAGAAACCGGGAGCATTTCAGTTGCAGAGAATGGAACATTAACTAAAGGATTATCAAAAGAAGCTCTAAAAAGTAAAATTCAAGATATTTTTCAGATGCCTGTAATTACCGGATGGAAAGGTTTAATACATCAATATAGAAAATTTAAAAGATAATTATTATAAACTATTTGAATTAAACGGGGAGGAGTAATATGAAATTAAGATATTTTTCACATTCTGCATTTGAAGTAACAACTAATAATGGTAAAGTAATATTAATAGACCCTTTTTTAGATGATAATCCTACTTCAACAGTAAAATCAATAGATGTAAAAGCAGATTATATCATTTTGACTCATGCTCACGGTGATCATATTGGAGATGCATTTAAAATTTCAAAAAGATGTAACTCAACTATAATATGTACTTATGAATTAGCAAATTATTGTAAGTCTAAAGGAGTTAGTGCTCATGATATGTCTATTGGTGGTGGACATAATTTCGAATTTGGAAGAGTAAAATTTACTATTGCATTTCATGGTTCGCAAACTCCAGAAGGAACTTATGGTGGTCAACCAGCTGGTGTTATTTTAACAATTGATAATGTTACTATTTATCATACTGGCGATACAGGATTGTTCTATGATATGAAATTAATTGGCGAGTTAAATAAAATAGATTATTTGCTGCTACCAATTGGAGATAATTATACAATGGGAATTAACGATGCAGTTAGAGCTGTGGAATTAGTAAATCCTAAAATTGCAATACCAATGCATTATAATACATTTCCTGTTATTAAAGCTGATCCAAATTTATTTAAAAAGGAAGTAGAACAATTAGGAAAAAATTGTAGAATTATGCAATTCGGTGAGTCAATTGAAGTTTAATTATAATTCTTTTTGTTTAATTTATAATTATTCATAAAATTAATTATAATATTGTATTTTTAATAACAGTTTGAAATAAATACCTTTTATGGGAAAAATAATAGCAATAGCAAATCAAAAAGGAGGAGTTGGAAAGACAACTACTGCGATAAATTTATCTTCATGTTTAGCTGCTGCAGAAAAAAAAGTTTTACTCATTGATATTGATCCACAGGCTAATTCTTCTTCCGGCGTCGGTGTGCATAACCATTCTCCTTCTATTTATGAGGTATTAATTGGGACAAGAGAAATAGAAGATGTTATAATTCAAACTTTTATGCCATTTTTAGATCTTCTTCCTTCAAATATAAATTTAGTTGGTGCGGAAATTGAAATGGTGGATATGGATGAAAGGGAAAATATTTTAAGAAAAATGATAGACAAGATAAAAAGCAATTATGATTTCATAATTATGGATTGTCCTCCTTCTTTGGGCCTGTTAACACTTAATGCTTTATCCACATCAAATTCTGTTTTAATACCTGTACAATGTGAATATTTTGCATTAGAGGGATTAGGGCAGTTATTAAATACAATAAATATTGTTAAACAACATTATAATAGAGAACTTTCTATCGAAGGAGTTCTTTTAACAATGTTTGATATAAGATTAAAACTTTCCAATCAAGTTGCGGATGAAGTAAAGAAATATTTTGGAGAGAAGGTATTTAAATCAACAATTTATAGAAATGTAAGAATATCTGAAGCCCCTAGTTTTGGCAAACCAGTAATTTTATATGATGCAGTTTCAACAGGTGCAAGAAATTATATGGCATTAGCTTCTGAAATATTAGAGAAAAATTCAAAAGTAAAAATAAATGAGTAAATCTAAAACAGGACTTGGTAGGGGACTTGATGCCCTTATAAATCCCAAAAACATTAATATGGATTGGGATAAAGCACCTGATTATTCAAAAGTTAAATTAGATGATGGAAAGGGTATAGATCAACTTTTAAAAATCCCTATTGAAAAAGTAAGTACTAATCCTTTCCAACCAAGGACTTCATTTAATCCTGAAGCATTAGAAGAATTAAAAAAATCCATCCTTCAAAATGGTTTGATACAACCAATTACTGTCAGAAGATTAAATGGAAATTATCAACTTATCTCTGGTGAAAGAAGATTAAAAGCTTGTTTAGGTGTTGGATATAAAGAAATACCGGCTTATATAATTAAAGTTGAGTCAGATGAAGCAATGCTTGCATTGGCTTTGATAGAAAACATTCAAAGAGAAAGTCTAAATGCAATTGAAACTGCTAAAGCTTACAAAAGATTAATGGATGAATGTCACCTCTCTCAAGATCAAATTGCAGATACAGTAGGAAAGAATAGAACAACTATTGCAAATTCAATTCGTTTACTAAAACTTCCTGAGGTAATTCAAAATAGTATTATTAAAGATGAAATATCTGCAGGCCATGCAAGGGCTATTATCAACTTACCAACAGAAAAATTACAGCTACTTGCACTAAAAAAGATACTAAACGAAGGACTATCTGTAAGAAAAGTTGAACAACTAGCTAAACAACTTTCTTCTGAGAATATAAATGTAACTAAAGGGAATGTTACTAAAATACATACTACATCATCTACAAATTTAAATGATATTGAAGACAGACTAAGGAAGATGTTTGGTACTAAAGTAATGTGCAAAAGAAAAAATGATGGTACAGGCCAATTTATTATTGAATTTTATTCAAATGAAGAATTTGAAAGAATTTTTGAATTATTTGAAATTATTAACCAAACATATAATTAGTTTTATCTTTATTCTATTGCTAATGCAAAATATTAATTTTGCTCAGCAAAAACCTTTATCTAAAACCGATAAAAAAGACGGTGATTCACTTTTTGTAATGACTAAATCACCTCTTGGTGCCGTTCTTCGTAGCGCTGTGTTACCTGGATGGGGACAATTATACAATGAATCTTATATTAAAGCCCCAATTGTTTGGGGAATACTTGGTGGATTAGCTGCAGCTTGGATTTACAACAATAATAGATATTCAGAAAATAAAGATCTTTTTGTACAAACAAATAATGAACGATTTAGAACTCTTAGAGTGTTTTACCAAGATCAACGAGATTTAGTATCAATTTATATTGGTCTCACTTATTTATTAAATTTAATAGATGCTTATGTTGATGCACAACTATTTGATTTTTCTGTTGATGAAAATCCTGAAACTAATCAAACACAATTATCTTTAAGAATTAAATTAAATTAATATGCTTAATACTATAAAATGTAAAAGTTGTGAAACAGAGAATGCTTTGTTTAGACTTAATTGTACAAAATGTAATAATTATTTAAGAGCTAAGATTTGGAATATAGACCTTTGGAATGATATTAGATTATTAATTGAATCCCCGACTAAAGGTTTTACAAATATTATTTGGAGTGAACATAAAAATTTTATTGTATTTATAATAATTATTACATCTATAAAATTAATGATAGATTCTTTTTTCCTTAAAATGACAATAGGTGATATTTCATTTTCATATCACGGATTTTTTATTTCTTATTTAGTTGTCCTTGCTGAATTTTCAGCTTTCTTATTTCTTTATGTTTTTTCTATAAAAACTATAAATAGATCATTAAAAGTAGAAACAAGATATAAGGATGTTTTATCAATTGTCACATATTCACTTTTCCCGAATGTATTTGCTCTTTTTTCTATATTTTTAGTTGAAATAATAATATTTGGAGGTTATTTATTTTCTATAAATCCTCCTCCGACAATTATAAAACCAGTACTTGCCTACACTCTAATTTCATTAGAAATTCTCCTATTCATCTGGTCTATTTTTATTTTAGCATTTGGATTCTATACTTTAACAAAGATAAAATTTTACTCAATAATTACATCAATTTTATTCTTTGTTTTATTATTGATTGTTCTACTTTTAACACCTTATAATATTTTATAATTAATTTTTTCTAACCTATAACTCATAAAATGAATACAACCGACATTTTTGACAAAGAAAAAAAATATTTCTTACAAACATATAAAAGGATTCCTATCGAGATAGTAAGTGGCTCTGGAGTTTATCTTAGTGCGAAGAATGGTGACAAATATTTAGATTTTATGTCGGGCTTAGGTGTTAATGCTCTGGGTTATTCTCATCCTAGAATAATTGAAGCAGTTACAAAACAAATTAAAAAAATATCCCATCTTTCAAACTATTTTATTACTGATATTCAAACTGAATTTGCAGATAAATTATTACGATTTTCTAAAATGGATAAATTATTTTTGACAAATAGCGGAACTGAAGCGATTGAAGGTGTAATTAAATTAATAAGAATGAAATTTGGACAGGATAAGAAAATTTACAGCCTTACAAACTCATTTCATGGCAGAACTTATGGTAGTTTAACTTTAACTGAAAGAAAAAACCATCGCCTTGGATTTGAACCTCTTTTAAAGAATATTGATTATATAAAATTCAACAATATTGAAGATCTAAAGGATAAAGTGAATGAAAATACCGCTGCTATTTTTGTAGAGTTTATTCAAGGTGAGGGTGGAATACAACCTATTAGTAATGATTTTGCAAATGAAATAACAAACTTAAAAAAGGAGTATGACTTTTCACTAGTTGCTGATGAAATACAATCAGGAATTGGCAGGACTGGCAAAAATTTTACTTATCAACACTATAATGTAAATCCAGATATTATAGTATCGGCTAAAGCAATTGGGGGAGGATTGCCTCTTGGTGCCTTTATGATTAAAAATAAATTAAATGATATATTGGATTATGGCAAACACGGAACAACTTTTGGAGGAAATCCCGTTTGTTGTGCTGCAGGAATTGCTGTGCTAGATTATTTAAGTGAAAATAATTTGATATCTAAAGTTGATAATTTAAGTATTTATTTTTTTGAAAAGCTAAACAATTTAAAGGAAAAATATCCAAATATTATTAAAGATATTCGTGGTAAAGGATTTATGATTGGGATTGAAGTAAATAACTTTGCTAATGAAATTGTAAATAAGTTTAGAGATAAAAAAATAATTGTCAATTTAACAGCGACTAATGTACTCCGCCTCCTTCCTCCATTGATTATGGAGCAGAAACATTTAGACATATTCCTTGATATATTTGATAATATATTAATTGAGTTATCCTAATTAGTATTGAATAATATACCTATTAATTACATTTGATTTTTTAGCTAATTATCTATAAATATTGGTATAGAAGATATTAACTAATGGCTACTCTACCATTAAATATAGATTCACTTCAAATACTCATTTTTACAATCTAAAAAATATTAAGATATGTTTTATCTTATAATAAGTGAGCAGTTTTCAAAGTAACCAATAATTTACTTAAGAAAGTTTTATACCAATAATTTATATCAACATCTTATATTATATCTGCTTTGTTTTCAATTTATTATAGAGTTACTTACATTTACTAAACAATTTCTATCTGAATATATTTTATGAAAATAAAAGAAAAAGAATTTGAAGATCTACTTGATGAACTTAAAGAATTAGCTAATCAATTAGGAGCTAAAGTTAGATTTGAAAAGGGTGATTTTAAAGGTGGTTACTGTCTTTTAAAAGAAAGTAAAATTATTGTTGTAAATAAAATGGCAAACCTTCAAAGAAAAGTGATGATACTTGCTGCAGCTTTAAAGGAATTAGGTATTGAAGAGATATATTTATCTCCTAAGATAAGAGAAGTAATTGATGAAATGGCAGAAAGTAAATGAAAATACTTGTTATAAATGGGCCTAACTTAAATCTTCTTGGCAAAAGAGAACAATCAATTTACGGTAAATTAAGTCTTAAGGATATTGAAAAAAAACTTAAGGCTGAATTTAAAGATTCTACTTTTGAATTTTTTCAAAGTAATCACGAAGGTGAAATAATTGATAAAATTCAAAATGCAGAAGATAAATTTAATGCAATTGTTATAAATCCTGGTGGATTTGCTCATTCATCTGTTGCCATTAGAGATGCCTTGGTTGAAATCAAATTAATAAAAATTGAAGTTCACCTTTCTAATCTTGCTAAAAGAGAAAATTTCAGACAGAACCTTATAACAGCATCTGCATGTTATGGTTATATTTCCGGATTTAAAGAAGAAAGTTATTCAGCTGCAGTACACTTAATTGAAAAATATCTTAAAGTTAAAGGAATAAATTGAATGATAAAAGCAGTAATTTTTGATTTAGATAATACACTTGTTGATTTTATGAATATGAAACGCAGAGCAATTGAAGGTGCAATCCCAGCAATGTGTGATGCCGGATTAAATTTAACACCAGAAGAAGCAAGTAAAATTATTGATGAGATTTATAGTGAAAAGGGGATGGAATATCAAAAAGTATTTGATCTTTTCTTACAAAGGGTGCTTAAAAAAATTGATTATAAAATTTTGTCTGCGGGAATAGTGGCATATAGAAGAGCTAGAGAAGCAGCTTTAATTCCATATCCTCATGTTTATTCTACATTAAATAAACTACTAAAAATGGGAATAAAAATGGGTATTTTATCTGATGCACCAACCAAGGAAGCATGGCTAAGATTAGCATACCTCAATTTTCATCATATTGTTGATGCTGTTGTTACATCAGAAGATACAGGCAAAATTAAACCTGCTCCGGAGCCTTTTATGGAAATATTAAATAGACTTGATGTAACTCCAAAAGAATCTTTAATGGTTGGGGATTGGGCTGAAAGAGACATTGTTGGAGCTAGAAATGTAGATATGAAAACTGCTTTTGCTAAATACGGTGACACATTTAATACACAAACACACAATGCCGATTACGAACTTGATGATATCAGTCAAATTATTAAAATAATTGAAGCTGAAAATTCTTAAAAGTATCTATCAATAAATATATATTAACAAGCAAGTTAACATATCCAATTAAATAAAATAGTTGTCTAAAAGATTTTTGTTGCTATTATTTAAGTAATTATTTATTTTACTAAAAATATTTTTGAGCTGATTTGAAAGAGTTATCAATAAAAAAATTATATTATTCTATTAGTGAAGTTTCCAGAATAACTGGGATCGAACAATATGTACTTCGTTATTGGGAAAGTGAATTCGAAAATCTTAAACCTCAAAAAAACAGAGCTGGAAACAGAATCTACACAAACAAAGATATTCAGTTAATAATAAAGATCACAACTCTATTAAGAGAGAAAAAATATACAATTGAAGGAGCTAGAAAGATACTTGAGGGTAAAAATAGTCAAGAAGATATAAAACACAAACCTGAATTATCTGATAGTTTTAACCCTGAGCATAATGAAAATAAACCTTTCAAAGATGAAGACTTTTCTCTAAAAAGCGATCTACTAGAACTAAAAAATATACTTCAAATACTTCTATCAAAACTTTAATCAAAAATTTTTTATATTTATAAGTAATATTTACGGAACGTGGCGCAGTCCGGTAGCGTACTTGAATGGGGTTCAAGGGGTCGCGGGTTCAAATCCCGCCGTTCCGACCAACTTAAACTTTTTTCAAAATCAGAGGCGATTGGTTGCTCGCTCGCCACGCCTTCGTGTACTACTTCAACATTTCGGTAACGGCAGTAAGACGATTTAAAGAAGTTTGATAATCCAAAGCTCCGTGACGATGTTCATAATTATAATGATAAAGAAAGCTATTAAGTTCATTGGTTAATGTATCTATTGTCTGTCCAAAGCTCAAATGAACAATGCATTCGTTTAATAGTATCCTCCAGAAGCGTTCTATTTTCCCGTTTGTTTGAGGATGATAAGGTCTTGTATAAATATGATCAATACCAACGATATTAAGCATCGTCTCAAAGAAGTGAGTCTTTTTAGCTTTCTGAGAAGTATAGGCTGTAAATTCAACTCCATTGTCTGTCATAACGCTTTCAGGCTCAAAACCGTGAGCCAGGAAGTATTGAACAGAGTGGAAGAATGCTTTTGTTACATTTGCTGCATTTATAGCTTTGATTAGTTCAACATAAGCAAGACGACTGTAATCATCAATGATACCGAACAGATAGTAATATTTTCTGTCTTGCATTATGGATTTAGCTAAATAATAAGTATCAGCGTGAAGTAATTCACCTGGATATCGTTTAACATAGCGCTTAATTTTTTCTTTACGAGCTTTATTCAATGGATAATGCTTAAAGGTTCTGTAGATTGTAGATACGGAAGGATGAGTCTTAAAATTGTTCTTTAGTAAATGGAAAATCTCAAACTCATTAGCACCAAGTCTGCGATGGATCTTCAGTATTATATGTTCCTCTTCTTTGGAAAGCAGTTTATACTTTCCAACTTTAGGCCCTCTTTTCTGAGGAAGTAAAGAAGAACGATCTTTGCCGGATTTCATCCATCGCTCGTAGTATTTATGTATATCTTTACGGTGAACATAATGAGCTTTACAGAGTTGGTCAACTGTCTTAAAATTAGTACTTTGACCAGCTTTGACTTTTTCATATTCTTGAAGTATTGTTATACATTTACTGGTTAACAAATTAGCTGTAGAAGTATTCATAGTAACACCAGAGTTTTATTATATAAAATATAACTCCTGTGTTACCGAAATACTGAAGAATTACATTCTAATAATTCTACAATTATGGAAACATTATCAAGCGATAAAGAGGATGCAATGATTACGATGTATCATCTAAATGGGAATGATTTAATGATGACTCATTACTGCTCAGTAGGTAATCATCCAAGAATGAAAGCTAATAAAACACCAGATGATATTAATGAACTTAATTTTAAATTTATTGATGCAACAAATTTAAATAATAATAATGACGGTCATATGATTAATCTTAGAATGAAATTCGTTGATGTTGATCATTTAAAAATGGATTGGACTTTTTCAAAGGATGGAAAAAATACTGTGCATTCCTTTATTTTTGAAAGAGTAAAATAATTTAGGAGTAAGAAAAGTGGATATAAAATATTTTTCAGAACAGCTTAATAAAAATTCCCTTACAATTGCTTGTTTAGTTGATGGTTTGTCCAATGAGGAAGCCAAATGGCGTTCTGAGCCTAAAAAATGGTCTATACTTGAAGTAGTAAATCATTTACACGATGAAGAACTAAATGACTTTCCATTAAGGTTAAAGTATATGCTCTATTATCCCGAAAAGACCTGGCCAAGTATTGATCCGGTATCTTGGGTTATGGAAAACAATTATAATGAAAGAGATATTTCTGAATCTATTAAAAATTTTCTATCCGAGAGAGAAAATTCTATTAAATGGTTAGATGAAATTGTTGATCCAGATTGGGAGATAGAATACAATGCCTCTTGGGGGAAAATAAAGGCAGGGGATATGTTTGCAGCTTGGATTTGTCACGATTTACTTCACATCAAACAAATAATTAACACTAAGCGATTATTCTATGAAAGTAAATTTGATAAATATAGCTCTGAATATGCAGGTAAGTGGTAAATAATATTTTGTTTAATTTATTGAAAAGTTATGGTAAAAATAAAAATGTCTAAAATATGTATTTCACTTATTCAAATTTTATTTTTCTTTACTATTAGTTCAATTGCCCAAGAAAGTATTGAACATCTAATGGTAAAGAAAATGCCTGGATTTGAACTAGTTGAAACACTAAGTAAAAAATCCGATTTCTCAACTTTTTCATTTAGGATTATTGAAAATAAAAAGACGACAACTATAGAAAAAAAAGGAAAATATTGGAAGCTTCATTATGAAAACAGAAATGATAAAGGGAAAATTGGTAAAAAAATTTCTAAAATTGATATAATGAATAATTACAGATTTGCCGCAAAAGAAATGGGGGGAGAAGTTTTTTATGCAGAAAGGGGTAAGATTACATTTACTCTTCCGTTAAACGGTAGCGGTAAACTCTGGGGCTATGTTACTGCTTTAGATGGAAATTATGATCTAATTATAATTGAGGAAGAAGGATTTGAAAAGCAATTGGTCTTTAGTGCAGATCAAATGAAGAGAACATTGGATTCTCTAGGGACAATTTCTATTTACGGAATCAATTTTGACACTGCCAAAGACAGATTAAAACCTGATGCAGAAAAAGTATTGGCGGAAATAGTAAAACTAATGTTAAATTATCCCAAACTTAAAATTGAAATTCAAGGACATACAGATAATGTAGGCTCTGCACAATATAACTTGGGACTATCAAATAAAAGAGCAAATACTGTTAGAGATTATCTCTTGTTATTCGGTGTTGAAAATGATAGAATAGTTTCAAATGGATACGGACTTACAAAACCTATTACTTCAAATGAAGCAGAAGAGGGTAGAGCACTTAACAGAAGAGTTGAATTAGTAAAAATTAACTAGGTGTTTAATATGAAATTTAAAACATCAGCAATTTTATTTTTAATAATTTGTTTAATTATTGTAATCCTATTATTGACAGAAACAATATCAAAATTTGTTGCAGGAATATTTTTTGCTCTTGCTCTTGTAATTATTGGAGTACTCTCAAAAGGATTCAAATAATAAATAATAATGAAATATTTGGATATAGAAAATTGGAAAAGAAAAGAACAGTTTTATTTCTTTAAAGGATATGACCTTCCTTTTTTTAATATTTGTGCTGATGTAAATGTTAAACCACTGTTAGAGTTTACTAAAGAGAAGTCACTTTCTTTTTTCATTGCCTCACTATTTTTATCAATAAAGGCTGCAAATGAAATAGAAGAATTCAGATTTAGACTAAAAGATGATAAAGTTATTGTATTCGATAAAATTAATTGCGGTTCTACAGTCTTAAATAAAGATGAAACTTTTAGTTTTAGTTATTTTAAATATTTTGATGAATTTTATCCATTCAATCAAAATGCTTTATTAGTTTTAGATCACAACAAAAATAACGACGGTAAACTTCATCCACATACAGGGCAAGATGATATGATTCATTATTCTGTAATTCCTTGGATAAATTTTACAAGTTTTAAACACGCCAGAAAATTGGATAAAAATGATTCAATCCCAAAAATAGTAATGGGTAAATTTCAAAAAGAAGGGGGAAAATTAAATATGCCGCTTTCTGTTGAGGTTCACCATGCTTTAGTTGATGGTATTCATGTGGGTAAATACTTTGAGCTTTTTCAAAATTATCTCCAAGAACCTCTAAATTATTTAAAATAAAAATTTTATTTTCTTTTTTAATTTGATATTAAAAATGCAACAATTAACTGTTATATT
>Ga0210044_10000219_pt1 | contig 85123 bp, 80 predicted proteins | sample CryGey13umfilter_2_FD_183959 | JGI IMG/M metagenome (GOLD analysis project Ga0210044, IMG submission 183959) | Groundwater microbial communities from aquifer in Utah, USA - Crystal Geyser 4/9/14 3 um filter (SPAdes) (version 2) | ecosystem: Environmental > Aquatic > Deep subsurface >... | reverse complement strand
AGATTTTGATTTTTGTGTAGAATCCTACGGATGTTATTTTACTGTCAAAATTCATCCCACGCTCATTTCATGGGCGGTTTTTTAACGAAAAATAGAGCGTGGGACTTCTTTCTCCATTTTTGTTAACAGTTTGATTTATGATTAAGTACCTATGGAAAATTAATTGTGTAGAGGTAATGGATTTTAACCCCTTGTTACCATAGCGAGTGAGAAAAATAAAATAAATCATTAATTTTACTCCTTACTCCTTACTCCTTACTCCTTACTCCTTACTCCTTACTCCTTACTCCTTACTCCTTACTCATTATCAATTATGTTGAGTGTTACCGAAGTTGAAAAAATTATCCTTGATTTAGTTAAGCCTCTCACTGATAAGGAATTTATACCTTTACATGAAGCTAATAATCGGATTTTAGCCGACAATATTTCTTCTAATTTTGATTTTCCTTATGACGATAATTCCGCTATGGATGGCTATGCTGTTAAATTTCAGGATGTCTTTATGGCTAGTGAGGATTCCCCAGTTTCGTTAAATATAGTAGAGGAAATTCCTGCTGGATATTGTCCACAAAAAACTATTTTATCTGGAGAAACTGCTCGAATTTTTACTGGGGCAATTTTACCACTAGGTGCAGATACCATCGTTATTCAAGAAAATACTCAATCAGAAGGTTGTCAAGTTGATATTTTCACCCCCCCTCTCAAAAATGATTTTGTCCGCTATAAAGGCTCTTTTTATCGGTCTGGTGATTTTTTATTATCCTCTGGTAGTAAACTTAATCCCCCCGAAATGGCTATTTTAGCTACTGCTCAATGTTTACAAGTTCCTGTTGTGCGATCGCCAATTATTGCGATTCTTTCTACGGGGGATGAATTGATAACTCCAGATGAATCTATGGTAAAAGGTAAAATCATAGACTCAAATCAATATTTATTAGCTAGTTTTATTCAACAAAATGGCGGTATTCCTTTATCTTTAGGTATCATTCCTGATAATCCTGTAGCTTTAGAAAATGCCATTACTAATGCCTTAAATAAAGCTGATTGGGTAATTTCTACTGGTGGAGTTTCTGTGGGTGATTATGATTATGTTGATGAGGTTTTACGAAAATTAGGAGGTAAATTTCACGTTAAAGGAGTAAAAATGAAACCGGGTAAACCTTTAACCGTAGCAACTTTTGACCAAGATAAATTATATTTTGGTATTCCGGGAAATCCTGTCTCGACAATGGTGACTTGTTGGCGTTTTTTACAAACTGCGATGGAAAAATTGTCAGGAAGAAAAAATTATCGCTATCCTTCTATTGTTAAAGGTATCACTCGTAATCACTTAAGATCTCAAGGTAATCGAGAAAACTATGTTTGGGGTAATGTTAAAGTTGTGGAGGGATATTATCAGTTTACCCTAGCACAAGGTTCTCATAATTCAGGAAATTTAGTTAATTTACAAAATATTAACGCCTTAGCTATTATTCCCGTGGGTACAAATTTAATCGAAATCGGTGATGATGTAGATATTCTTTTAGTTAACCATTGACAATTAGCAATAGAAAGTTGACAATAATAGTTTTTGCCATTATCACAGTTAATCATTAAAAATCTCCATTAATTGCTTATGATTAATAGTATTTTATGAATCAAATATCTAGCGCTTTTACTCTTTTTACCAGTCTATTAGTAGAAGCAATGCCTTTTCTGTTAATAGGGGTATTGCTATCTAGTAGTCTTATTTTCTTTTTGGATGAGAATAAATTAATTACTAAACTTCCTAAAAATCCTTTTCTTGGCGCAATTATTGGCAGTATTTTTGGTTTTTTCTTTCCTGTTTGTGAATGTGGTAACGTACCTGTAGCTCGTCGTTTTTTGCTTAAAGGTTTACCAACTTCCGTTGCGGTATCTTTCCTTTTCGCCGCACCAACAATTAATCCGATTGTATTATGGTCAACTTATGTTGCTTTTCGAGGACAGCCAGAAATTGTTTGGTTAAGGGTGATTTTTTCTTTGACAATTGCTATTACTATTGGTTGTATTTTTAGTTTACAATCTGATCCTCGTCCTCTATTAAAACCTAGACTAGCAAAACGTTTGACAGCTTTAATAGAAGGTCAAAAGGAGGAAAAAAATATTAATATCAAAGAATATAGTTTATTACAATCTGGTAGTTTTATTCTTGGCGAAAAAGGTAAACCCATTAAAATGACTCAAAGTTTACTTGACGATACGGATAATAATAGTTTGTCTTTATGGCAAAAATGGGATTTGTTTATCAATAATGTCCAATACGAGTTAAGAGAATTAGGAGGAATTTTAATTTTAGGTAGTGCCATCGCCGCATCAATTCAAGTTTTTGTACCTAGAGAAATTATCCTCAATTTAGGGCAAGGTACAATTACTTCTATTGTAGCAATGATGATTTTAGCCGCAGTTGTTTCTATTTGTTCTACTGTGGATTCTTTCTTTATTTTATCCTTTGCTTCTACTTTTACTACCGCTTCTTTAGTCGCTTTTTTAGTATTTGGTCCTATGATTGATATTAAGTCTATTGGTTTAATGTTGTCAATTTTTAAGCCCAGAATGATTCTTTATTTAACGGCGATCGCAGCTCAATTAACCTTTATTTTTACCTTATCTTATAGTTATTTTTATTAGATATATCAAGGTATTTCAAGCAAATGAATAATTCAATAAAACAAGATTTTTGGTTAAACTTATTAGATATAATAGCAATTTTTTTATGGTCATTATTACTGTTTAAATATTGGATAACTGGAGAGTTAAATTTATTAATACATCCTAATTATTTTTCTTTAGTATTAATAACCAGTATTATTTTTTTATTATTAACTATTGCCAAAATTATTCAACTTTTTAATTACTATCAAAAAAACCATAATTTTCATAACTATACTAATAATAATCAACACTCAAATTTATTACCAAAAGGATGGGCAAGTAGTATCTTAATTTTTGTGGCAATCTTAGGGTTAATAATTAAACCAATGGTGTTAAGTAGTCAAACCGCCATGCAACGAGGAGTAACAGACACACTACCTCCCACTACCTTAGAAACTCAATCTTTCTTAACTCAAACTTCCCCCGAAAAGCGATCACAAAGTGGCGCTGTGCGATCGCTGATAGAATGGGTAAGAACCTTAAATGCTTATCCCGAACCTGATACCTATACAGGACAACCAGCTAATATTACAGGTTTTGTGGTACATTTAGACCATTTACCAGAAAATTATATTTATTTATCTCGTTTTGTGCTTACTTGTTGTGCCGTTGACGCTTATCCAGTGGGTATTTTGGTAGAATTGCCCAAATCAAGAAGTAATTTCCCTGTTGATAGTTGGTTAGAAGTACAAGGAATCATGAAAACCGAAACTTTACCCCCTGTCGATTCTAGTCAGAATAGGAAACAAAAAGATAAACGTCAATTAGTCTTACAAGCAAAAGAAGTTAAAACTATTCCGACTCCTAAAAATCCTTATGCTTATTAAACTGCGGGAAATTGTAAAACGGTTTTTTTCACAAAATTAGTTAATAAATTATTATCTTTATTTCTTTGGAAAATTAACTGTAATTTCTCTTTAATTTTAGTTAAATTTATCGATTCTTGATGACTAAAATCTGCGATTTCATAATATTCTATTAAACTTAAACCACAAATACGAGTTAAATAAGCCGCACTAATGCCTTGAATAATGCCACCAGCTACATAAGTAATAAAATTAGTTTTTAAGATAGTAGTTATAGCTTGACTAGAGATTTCAACTATACCTAATTTAACCATTAATTTTCCTAAAGCAAGAGAAATTTCCTGCGCTTGATTTAAAGATAATGACTGTTGATAAATACTACTTAAATCCACAATCATTTGAGTATTTATTGCCGCCGTTGCTAATAAATCTAAACTTGATACAGGATTGGCAAAAGTAGCCGTTGCTGCGATAATTTGATATTTCTCTATTAAAGGTAAAGCCTTTTCTTTTCTGATTAAATTTAGTTTGTCTTTAATATTTTCTTGTAAATTAATTAGTTTTCTATAAGCAGTTAATAAGATTAATTTTTCTTGATCTTTATCAATAATATTTTGTAAAATATCCGTTAATAATTTATATTCTCCGTGAGTTATTTCTTCCCATTCTTGATAATTAGTTTTATCTTCATATTTTTTTACTTTAGTTATTTGATTTTTTGTCGATATTTTAATAATATATTTATCTTCAATAATTTCTTTTAGTCTGGTTTTAAGATTCTCAAAAATAAGAGTTTTTTCTTCTTCCAAGTTATAATCTATATCATCAAATAAAATTAATAATTTTTGGTTATTATTAACAAGATTTTGAATAGTTCGTTTTTCTGATTCTTTTAAATCACCATGAATAATAAATAAAATTAAGTCAGATTCAAATAAATTTATAGAAGGATTTTCTACAGTTTTAAGAATGTCAGTATTAATCTTAATTTTTAGAGTAGTAAATTGCGTTTCTAAAATTTTATTTAAAGTAATAGGACTAACTTTATTATCACTAATAATAATTGCTTCTAAATAGTTTCTTTTAGTTTCTGCATCAATTTTAATTATCTTTTCATTAAAAACCTCACAATCATTATTATATAAATCTTGATTATTTGACTCTTTTGATTCTGTTAATAAAGTATTAATTAAAGTTTTTACTGCACTAATTTTTTTTTGAAAATCAACGGAATCAACGGTAAAAGATAAAGGATTCGTAACAATTTTTTTTGTTTTATTTCTTTGTAATATTAGCCATAAAAAACCCATTAAAGTTACCATTAACATCGTAAAATCTCCCATTTCTCCGAGAGAATTTTTGACATTTTGTCCTATCCAAAGTAAAAAAGAAAGAGAAATACCAGCCACTAAAATAGGTTTTTTGATGACAATATCCATAATCGTTTCTAATTATTAATTAATTATAAAAGTTAGTTTCCTGAACAGGAATACTCGGATTTAAAGACGGATTCATTTCATTACGCCAGTTTCTAATTTCCTGTCTTGCTTGATTATACGCTGAAGTACCCACTGGGATCATATTAGCAATATTGATCGCTTGTTCCATAGATGAAGGAGAATAATCAGAAGCAGCTCTTTTTGCGATCATTAATAATTGTTCCGACCAACGATCTACTGCTTGACGACTTTGATTATCCACAAAAGAAGAAGAAGGAATACGGTTAGCAATATTAATCGCTTGAATTAAAGATTGAGGATCATTGGTTTGTGCTACTTGATATGCTCTTTGTAAGTTTTCTTGAGCATTCATTTCTTTACGCCATTGTCTTATTTGAGTTTGCGCTTCTGAATATAATGCTGTACCTCTGCCAATACGACTAGCTACATTTATAGCTTCTTGATAAGTATTATTATTCCCTAATGAAATAGCTTTATCTAAAACAGGTCGATCTTGTATCCGTTCAATATTACTTTGCCATTCTCTCTTTAAATCACTAGCTTCGGCGTATAATGCACGATTTGATTGAATTTGACTCGCTTGATTAATAGCTTGTTGCCAAGATTCAACGGTATTCCCTTGAGCTAATTCTTGAGCTTTTGCTAGTATTGGTTTATCTTCTTGAATTTGTATGTCTTTCTGCCATTGACGTATTTCTTGACGAGCTTCTCCATAAAGAGGATTATCACTATTAATTAATTCTGCTTTGGTAATGGCTGCGTTTAAGTCCCCTATTTGTCCAGATCTTGCTAACTGTCTAGCGTTGGCTAAGTGAGTTAAATCTTCTTTTTGTGCAATCCATCCTTTGGATAATTCTCGACTTTTATTATATAATTTACTCTCACTCGGGATTTGTTCAGCTTCGGCGATGGCCAATTCCATACCTGATACTGTACCTAAATTAGCATTTCTTCCAGCACTTGCCATAGTTGTCCAATCATTGGCTTGATTTTTAAGATTACTTTTATCAGGAATTTTCGCCGCTAACTCTGATAAATTATCCCAATTTTCATTGTCAACTAATTCTTGTACTATGTCGCTGATTTTATCTTCCGCTTCTTTAATTAATTTACTCGCTTCATTATAAGAATAACTAGAAGGAGGAATTATCGATGCAATTTCAATGGTTTTTAATAAATTATCCACACCGCCAGATCTTAGAGTAACATAAGCACCATCGAGTTTTTTACTTTCTTCTCTGGCTAAATTAATGGTTTTAACGGTTTCTTGATATTTTGTAGTTTGCCAATATTCATTACTAACATTTAATAAATTTACCGCCACTAAAAAAGCCTTATTCCACTGAGAATTTTTTAATTCTGATTCCACTTCTTCTTGAATACCTTTAGCTTCTTCCCATATTTCTCTCCATGTCTTGATTTTTGCTTCAATAATATTATAATTTTCTATTTCTTCAGGAATTTTTCTGAGGATGGCGATGGCTTCATCTAATTTTCCTTTATTAAATTCTTTATCTGCCAATAAAATAATATCATTAGACCATTCAGTTACATGACGATTAATTTCATTGCGTAGAGGATGAGTAGGAGATAATACTTGTAATAAAGCAATAGCTTTTAATAAACCATCAACGGTATTAGTTTGAGCTTGTAATTGTGCGCAATAAATACGATTAGTCGCAGAACTAAAAAACAAAGATACTCGGTTACAACTAGGATTACTAGGTAAACGTAATAAAACCGTAGTGGCTAAAAATCCAACTCCACCAAAAGAAAGAGCTAAAATTAGACTTAATAATTGCCATGAGATTTTAAGATTATTGTTTTCGATTTTTGTGGTCATATATTCAATAAGTAAAGAATAGAGAATTAAAAATTAAGAATTAAAAAATGATATTATTGATGATAAATAGTTAAGTATATTTCAAGATTAAATTTGACTTAGCATATCTTAACATGACAACGAATAGTTAACAATGAAAGGTAAAAGTGTAGGAAATAAAAGAAATGAAGTACAAAATATTAGTATGATAATCGTATTTTAATTTCCTGATGATATTATAGCCACCTATTATTTATGAGTAAAAATAACCCTTTAGCTGAATCAGTAAAACAACTAGGATTATCTAGTATTGAGCGTCATATTTTTTTATGTTGTGATCAAAATAAACCAAAATGTTGTTCTAAAAAAGATAGTTTAGAGTCTTGGGAATATCTTAAAAATAGACTCAAAGAGTTAAACTTAGATAAACCAACTTCAGAAAATTCTCATTGTGTATTCCGCACCAAAGCTGATTGTTTAAGGGTTTGTATTGATGGGCCAATTTTGTTAATTTATCCTGATGGTACTTGGTATCGTCACGCTACACCAGAAGTAATCGAAAAAATTATTCAAGAGCATATAATTAATAATCACGTTGTCGAAGAATATTTATTTCATCAACATCCCTTAAGTTAGAAGATAGGAAATAGGAGTAATTAATTTCTAATTTCTAATTGTTCAAGGAATAATTTAATTTATCACCAACAGAAGTAACAGAGTTATATTTATTTTTTGCAAAATTCCGAAAAGGATTAGCATATAGAATGAAGATTAACCGTTTTTTGATTCTTGGCTAAACATCATGAAAGACAATTCCAAACAAACATTATTACTGATTGACGATGACCCCAATCTAATATTATTAGTAAAAGATTATTTAGAATTTAATGGTTATGAAGTATTAACGGCGAATCAGGGTAGAGAAGCTATCAAAATTCTTGAAGGGCAAACACCAGATTTAATCATTTGTGATGTAATGATGCCAGAAATGGATGGTTATGCTTTTGTTCAAGAAATTAGAAAAAATCCTCATTTAGAGTGGCTTCCTATTATATTTTTATCAGCAAAAGGGCAAAGTAAAGATCGTATTAAAGGTTTAAGTCAAGGTGCTGATGTTTATATGGTAAAACCTTTTGAACCTGATGAGTTAGTAGCACAAGTAAAATCTACTCTCAATCAAAGTATGCGTTTAATCTCTAGTAGCCTCAAAAAAGTAGAAAATTATTCTCGCATTCATGTACCAAAAAGCGTATTATTAACTAGCACAGAAAAAAGAGTCGTTAATTTAGTCGCTCAAGGAATGTCGAATAAAGAAATTTGCCAAGAATTAGGAGTAAGTCAACGCACCATTGAAAGTCATGTATCTAATATGTTAAATAAAACAGGATTACATAATCGTACAGAATTATCTCGCTGGGCAATTCAAAATGAATTAATTTAAACAACAATAAATATCTTATATTATGCACAAAATACCAGTTACAGTCATTACAGGCTTTCTTGGCGCAGGAAAAACAACTTTATTACGCAATCTTTTACAAAATAATCAAGGTAGAAAAATTGCGGTGATTGTCAATGAATTTGGCGAAATTGGCATTGATGGGGAATTATTGCGTAGTTGTCAAGTTTGTGATGATGATGGGGAAATGAATAGCAATATTATCGAATTAACTAACGGTTGTCTTTGTTGCACTGTTCAAGAAGAATTTTATCCCACTATGCAAAAATTGTTAACCAGAAAAGATCAAATTGATGCTATTGTCATCGAAACTTCTGGGTTAGCTTTACCAAAACCTTTAATACAAGCCTTTAAATGGCAAGAAATCCGTAATCATGCCACTGTAGATGGAGTTATTACCGTTGTCGATGCCTATGGTTTAGCTAAGGGTAATTTAGTCGGTGATTTAGAAGCTATTAACCAACAAAGATTAAATGATCCTAGTTTAGATCATGAAACCCCCATTGAGGAATTATTTGAAGACCAACTCGCTTGTGCTGACTTAGTATTATTAACTAAAACTGACTTACTCAAAGATGATGAGTTAACTCAAGTTAAAAACTGGTTAGAAAAAGAATTGCACACAGGAATTAAAGTTATACCCTGTCATCAAGGAGAAATTAATTCAGAGATTTTATTAGGTTTTAATGCCGCCGTAGAAGATGATATTATTAATCGTCCTTCCCATCATGATACCGAAGAAGAACACGATCATGACGATGATATTAATTGTTTAGAATTATCTATGGAAGAAACTATTAACCCTCAAGTTTTAATTTCCCGTTTAGAAAATCTGGTTAAAAATTTAGAAATTTATCGTATTAAAGGTTTTGTTAATGTCACTAATAAACCTATGCGCATGGTATTACAAGGAGTAGGAAATCACTTTGAAACATTTTATGATCGATTATGGCAACCAGAAGAAAAAAGATCAACGAAATTAGTTATAATTGGGCGTAACCTAAAACCATCAGATTTGATTATGACCTGACTTTGACATTACTTAAATATAAAGATAAATATGGACGAAATTTAGTTATTTATACCCCCCAAGCATTAGACTTCTTGCAGAAGTGGAGTAATGACTAATGACTAATGAGTTAAGAAATTAACGTTTTCCATCCTAAAATAGATTTTACTTCTTATTTTTAAAAGTATATTATTTTTTACTGCTAATTTTCAGAGTAAAAGGGTTTTGATTTCCTTGGCTATCTCCTACATAGATTAAATATTTTCCTGGCGCCCAAACTCCTCCCATTTGCGGGTATTTTCCTTTTATGGATTCTCCTAGAATACAATAGCGATCTCCTTCCCCTGGCCCTAAAACTAAAAGAGTTGGTTTTCCTTGAGTTGTTTCAACGGTAACACTCATTGAGTAATTTTGTTGTGATAAATTAATAACATAATTTGGTTGAGAAGCAATATAACCGCAATCCCCACTATTTTTACTTCCTCCTGTTACCCCTTTTATTTCTTGATTAGAAGATGTTTGAGCAAAGGAATTAAGAGAAATTTGACTAATAAAGAAAGTTATCACAATTGTGGAAAAAAAACAAATATGTTTTAATGGGGTAATTAATTTAAAAATCATAGAAAATAAATTTTTGGTATCTAGTTATTGTTACCATAGACTAGAAATCGTCATAAAATGTTCGCACAATTATTATTAATTTTATGTTATCTAATTCTGCTACTCGACCTGAAAATTTAAACAAAATCGTTGAAAAATTCAAGCGCCACGATAATCCGAAACAAAAATATGAACAGTTACTCTGGTATGCTAAAAAATTAACTCCCATGACACCAGTAGCCAAAACTGAGGAGAATAAAGTTTTAGGTTGCGTATCTCAAGTTTATATTACTTCTAATTTAGAACAAGGAAAATTATTTTATCAAGGGGATTCTGATGCGCAGTTGGTAAAAGGGTTAGTGGCTTTTTTGATAGAAGGTTTAAACGGGTTAACTCCCCAAGAAATTATTAATTTGACTCCTGATTTTATCGAAGAAACAGGTTTACAAGTTAGTCTGACTCCTTCTCGCGCTAATGGGTTTTTAAATATTTTCAAAAAAATGCAACAACAAGCCTTTCTTTTCAATTCCTAAATCACCTTAAAACATCAACAATTTAAGGAAAAGCTAAGTAATTTAATCATTTTAGACTTAGCGTCTATTATTTTACAACTCTATTATTCTTTACTTTTATCTAATTATTTTTACTTTCTCTGAAGAATAAATATCCATGGGAATAGTGAAACCCAGTAAAGAAAAAGAAATAAGATCTTGAAAATAAATAAGAAAAGGATCTAAAGATGGTAAACTTAGATTCTATCATAAATCTGACGATGCACAGATTATTTCATCTTTAATTTGGATGTCATAAAACTATTTAATAACATAAATTGAATTATAAATAATCTCCTTAGTTAAATTAATAAGAGATTTTTTAAAGTTGAATCATTGATATTAAAATAATGATAAATTTATAGTCCTATGTTTTCATCACAAAACTAACTATTTCAAATAAATAATTATTTAATTAATTTATATATTCACTGTTTAAATACTAATTATTAGCCATTAATCTTAGTTTATACAATATGTCAATTTTACATGGTAGCTTTTTAATAAAAAATGAAGAGAAATATTTTTTTATTTGGAGTGAAGAATGGAAACAATTAGAAAAAGAAAAATATGATTTAGAAGCGGAATATTTATATATATATCCTTTTTTAGTTGATAAACCAAGTCTTTTATATTCTCTATTAACAAAACACAGTTATGATAATTATTTACAAGAATATAAAGATAATTTAGAGCAAATTTGGCAATGGGAAATGGTATTATTCCCTTCCCAAAAAAAACCAAAATCAAAAACAGTTATTCCCTTATTATATGAGCAATTTGTCAATATAAATAATAAACTAAGTTCAGTGATTTTATATCCTTGGGAAGTGGGAGGCTTTAAATTAACTATTTCTCAATTACTAGATTTTTTACAACAATTACCATTAAGTAAACTTGATTATATCGGATCTGATCTTCGTTTTTGGAGTCATATTTATCGCTGGAGTTTAGACTTAATTTGTCGGCAAAAATTTTTACCCGGTATAGATACTAATAATAACAGTTTTTGGCAACCTTTACTAGATAGTAACATCGATCAAAATAGATTAGCAAATTTTATTCAATCAATGCCTTCTCTTTGTCGTTGCTATGTAGAATCAGAAGAAGATCCTATTATTCAACAACAGGAATTAATCTTAGATTTTTTAAAAACAATTTTAGATACTCAAGTCAGAAAACTATTAAATGGCGATGGTTTAATCCTTAATAATGATTTAATTGTTCAACCTTGGTTAGAGTCTTTAAATAGCAATAAAAATTCTATTTCTAATCTGTCTTCTATAGACAATAAAAGGTTGAAAATGGCTTTTGATAGTTGGACATTATCTATTCAAGATAATTTAATTACTGCGGATTATCAACTGATTAAAAAACAGTATCGTATTTGTTTTAAATTACAACCTCCTGCATCACAAAGTCAAGTAGATAACTATGATAATTGGAAAATAAATTATTATTTACAAGCAGTAGATAATCCTGATTTTTTGATTCCTACAGAAAAAATTTGGCAAAATTATTACAGTGAATTGAATATTGAAGATCGTATCATTGAAAATCCTCAAGAAATTATTTTAAAAGGTTTAGGATTAGCTAGTCGATTTTATGCACCAATTGCACAAAGTTTACAGGAATCTATGCCTAATTTTTGTACTTTAAATGCCATTGAAGTTTATCAATTTATTCGTAGTGTAGTTTGGCAGTTACAAGACAATGGTTTGGGTATAATTTTACCAAATGGTTTGGCTAGTGGCGTTGATGAAAAACGCTTAGGGGTAAAAATTGAAGCAAAAGTAAACCTCAAAAAAGGTGAAAGATTAAACTTAAATAGTTTGTTAAATTATAATTTAAAAGTTGCCGTTGGTGATCAAACTTTAACAAAAAAAGAATTTCAAAATTTATTAGCTCAAAAATCTCCTATAGTAGAAATAAATGGACAATGGTTAGCTTTACAACCTGCTGATGTTAAAGCTGCTGAAGACATTTTAAATGAGGCAGAAAATAATATTAATTTAACCGTGGAAGATGCTTTAAGGTTAAGTAGTGGTAGTGGTGAAACTATTGCTAAATTACCTGTAATTGCCTTTGAAAGTAGTGGGGCTTTATCGGATTTAATTAATAGTATTAATGATAATCAGAAAATAAAAATTTTAGCTACTCCTAAAGCATTTAAAGGCACTTTACGCCCTTATCAAGAAGCTGGTTTTAGTTGGTTATACTTCCTTGAAAAATGGAGTTTAGGTGCTTGTTTAGCTGATGATATGGGATTAGGAAAAACTGTCCAATTAATTGCTTTTTTACTCAGGTTAAAAGAAGAAGATTTATTGACAAAACCAAGTCTTATTGTTTGTCCAACTTCAGTTTTAAATAACTGGGAAAGAGAAATTGAAAAATTTGCTCCATCTTTAAAAGTTATTATACATCATGGAGATCAAAGAACTAAGGAAAAAGTATTTTTAAAACAAGCAAAAAAAATTGATATTATTATTACCAGTTATGCTTTAGTTTATCGAGATTTAGATACCTTTAATATGGTAGAATGGCAAGGAATTATTCTTGATGAAGCTCAAAATATTAAAAATCCTCAAGCAAAACAAACTCAAGCTGTACAAGAGTTAAAGTCGGAATTTAGAATTGCTTTAACGGGTACTCCTGTCGAAAATCGTTTGTCAGAATTATGGTCAATTTTAGAATTTTTAAACCCAGGTTATTTAGGTACACAACAATTTTTTCAACGACGTTTTACTCTTCCTATTGAGAAATATGGGGATCAACATTCCTTGCAAATGTTAAGATCTTTAGTCCAACCTTTTATTTTGAGAAGATTGAAAACTGATAAGAATATTATTCAAGATTTACCTGAAAAACAGGAAATGAATGTTTATTGTGGTTTGTCTTCCGAACAGGCTCAATTATATCAGAATTTGGTAGAAGAATCTTTGACAAAAATTAATGAAAGTAAAGGTATTCAACGTCATGGATTATTGTTAACTTTATTGATGAAATTAAAACAAGTTTGTAATCATCCAGCCCATTATTTAAAGGAAGAAACTCTCGATTTTTCTCCTCGATCTGGTAAGTTATTAAGGTTAGAAGAAATGTTAGAAGAAGTTGTGGCAGAAGGCGATCGCAGTTTAATTTTTACGCAATTTGCTGAATGGGGAAAATTATTACATCCATATTTAAAGAAAAAATTGGGAGTAGAAATATTATTTTTATCGGGAAGTACTACAAGAGAAAAACGTCAAGAAATGGTAGATCGTTTTCAAAATGATCCTCAAGGGCCACCTATTTTTATCTTATCATTAAAAGCGGGAGGAACTGGATTAAATTTGACAAAAGCAAACCATGTTTTTCATTATGATAGATGGTGGAATCCAGCCGTAGAAAATCAAGCTACGGATCGTGCTTTTCGTATAGGACAAAAACAAAATGTACAAGTGCATAAATTTATTTCTAGCGGTACATTAGAAGAAAAAATTAATGATATTTTAGAAAGTAAAAAACAACTGGCAGAACAAACAATTAATACAGGAGAAGATTGGTTAACAGATTTAGATACTAATCAATTACGAAACTTATTAGTCTTAGAAAGAAATGCTATTATTTAATAAGTAATAGAATAAAAAATGATTTTTATTAATGTTTGATATTAGGTATTTAATGGAGAAAAAATTAGATTTTAAACAACTTGATTAAGTTTAGTTTTGTGATCTTAATGAGTTTATTTTTGATTTTTATTCCCTAATCAAGGATAATAAATAAAGAAATAAAATTACCTTTCCTTAACTATTAAAATGTCAGAAGTTAGAAAAGCTGTTCAAAAACTTTATAACACATATCCTTTTCCACCAGATCCACTTTTAGACGAACCACCTCCTGGTTATAATTGGCGTTGGCATTATCAATCAGCTTATAATTTTTGTGCTGGGATGAAACCTTCACAAGAAAAAATACGCATTTTAGATGCTGGTTGTGGTACAGGTTCTGGTACAGAATATCTCGTGTTACATAATCCTTATGCGGATATTATCGCTATCGATTTAAGCGAAAATGCTTTAGCTACAGCGAAAAAACGTCTCGAAAAATCAGGAGTATTAGCTAATTTTCACGGTACAATTACTTTCAAACAACTTCCCCTTGAAACCGTTGATACCTTAGAGGAAAATTTTGATTTTATTAATTGTGTCGGTGTATTACATCATTTACCCGAACCAGAAATTGGTATTAAAGCCTTAGCCCAAAAGTTGGCAGTGGGTGGTTTGATGCACATTTTTGTCTATGGGGAATTAGGTAGATGGGAAATTCAATTAATGCAAAAGGCGATCGCCATATTACAAGGCGAAAAAAAAGGAGATTATGTTGACGGGGTAAAAGTAGGAAGACAATTATTCGCTAATTTACCCGAAAATAATCGTTTAGTGACTAAAGAAAACCAGCGTTGGCAATGGGAAAATCAACGAGATGAATGTTTTGCTGATATGTATGTACATCCCCAAGAAGTTGACTATAATATAGACACTTTATTTGACTTTATCGCTATCTCTGGTTTAGAATTTATCGGTTTTTCTAATCCTGATTCCTGGGAGTTAGAAAGACTAATGGGGAAAAATGATGATTTAATGAATCGAGCAAAAAATTTAACTCCTCAACAACGTTATCGTTTAATCGAGTTACTTGATCCTGATCCTATCACTCATTATGAATTTTTCTTGGCAAAACCGCCGTTTATTCGCCAAAATTGGCAGGATGATGAATTATTAAAACAATCATATCCTGAATTAAATCCTTGTATGTTGGGTTGGGAAAGTAAAAGTTTATTTAACTATCAATTTCAACCTATTACTATCTCTGATGATGAGTTTATTTTTATGCAATATTGTAACTCCAATCAAGGTTTAACGGTGGGAGATATTCTTGCTCAAGTTAATTTTACCTTAGATCAAGTGCGATCGCTCATAAAAAAACAACTAATTATGTTAACTCCTTAAGGACTCTCATCATTACATTAGGAAAATAATATTACCGTAGGTTGGGTTAAACTAAGTACAACCCAACAATTACGCATATATTTTTACAAGTTTTTGATGTTTTAATTCAAGCTATAAACAGAGGAGAATAGATAATATTCATAGTTGAGATAAGATTAATTCTTGAAAAAAAAAATGATTATATATATAAGAATTATCAAAAATAGCTTCTCAGGCTTTACATTTTAAATATAATGTCTTTTTCAGTCATAATATTATATTTTAATAGCAAAAATTAACTTAAAAATTAGTAATTAATAGTTCAAAAATTTCGCCTCTTTTATTCCCTTTTGAATTAATATTTCTTCGTACTTTTACTCTTTTTATATTATATTGCTTATAAAGTTCATCAAAAAAGTTATTGGAATGATCATAATTTTTCACATCAGAATTACTAAGAATAAAATAATTTCCTTGTCTATGGATTTCATCACAAAATTTTTTTAATCTTATTTGCTCATTATCATCAAAAATTTGTTCAGAATATGATGTAAAAGAAGATGTTAAATTAATTGGTTTATAGGGTGGATCTAAATAAAATATACTAGGTTTTATGGCATATTTTAAAGTTTCTTCAAAGTCACCTTGTAAAACTTTAACTTTTTGTAAATAATGATGAACAGAGATTAAATTATTTTTATCACAAATATTGGGTTTTTTGTATTGTCCAAAAGGGACATTAAATTTACCTTTTTTATTAACTCTATATAGTCCATTAAAACAGGTTTTATTCAAAAACAATAATAAAGCTATTTTTTCCAATGAATAATCATTAAATCTATTAAAAATTTCTCTCTTGGCTAAATAAAAATTTGCCTTTTCTTCCCTATTCTTTAAGGTATAATAATTAGTCTCTATATCTAATAATAAATCTATTAATTCTAAAGGATTTTTTTGTATTTCTCGATAAGCATTAACTAAATTATGATTAATATCATTAATAACTATATTTTCGATATTATTAAATTGATTTAAAATATGAAATAATACTGCTCCTCCCCCTACAAATGGTTCAATATAACAAAAATTTTCTTCATCAATAATTTTATTAATTAACTGATCAATTTCACTAATTAACTGGGTTTTTCCCCCTACCCATTTAAGAAAAGGTTTTGGATTTTGTAAAGAAACAACCCCCGATGAAGACATAATTAAAACTGAAAAATATTTTACGTTCTTTAATCATAGTTCAAAATTGATGTTAAAAACACACTCCTTGATCAAATCTCCTAAAGGGAAAAGATACCATCGCACCTAATTTAGTGATAAATTCATGATGTAATTAAATCATTACTCAACTCCATTATAAAAAATAAGCCTTACTTCTATGTTTTATTCAGTAAATTATTATTGTTTGATTTTCTATCTCAAATAATACTCTATAATCCCCAACTCTTAAACGATATTCGGAGGTAAAATCAGTTAATTTTTTAATATCTCCTTGCGAATTATTTTGCAGAAGTTCAATTTTATCAATAACTTCGACTCTAAATATTATAACTTTATAAATTTTGTAGATTATAACCCCAAAGAATTAACAAAAATATTTGAGTTAATGTGTCAAGATAATGGATATATAATTGATCATCAAGTCATAGAAAAAGGACTTAATTTATTATTAGAATTTCAATCTAAAATAGGAGAATTAGGAAATAGTAGATTTGTTCGTAATATCTTTGATCGTTGTATTGCTAATCAATGTAACCGTTTAGCAGCACTACCTAATCCGACAAAAGAAGATTTAATTACTTTTCAAATTAAGGATGTGATTTGAGTTTCAGAACAGTTACATGAATCTTTACATTATTAATTCTTCAGTGATATAAAGTATTTCTTTGACGATAAGGGCGATTTATGGATGCGATCGCATTTTTGATGGTTTCTTCCTCTAAACAAGTGCCTCCTTTTGCCCCTGCCATAGTGGTAATATGTTCTTCCATGAGAGTACCACCAAGATCATTACATCCCCATTGTAAAGCCTGTAATGCACCATCTAACCCTAATTTAACCCAACTTGGTTGATGGTTAGGAATTATATCCCCCAAAAATAAACGAGCAACGGCAGTTAACTTTAAACTAGATTGTAAATCAGGTTGATCTCTTCCCACACGATTTCTAAGGGGTTTTGGAGCTTGTTCTCCCACAAAAGGCAGTAAAATAAATTCAGTTATTCTGGCAGGATAATTTTTTTCAAGGGCTGTTTCTTGTAGCGATCGCAGCTTACTTAAATGTAATATTTGTTGTTCATGAGTTTCGATATGTCCACATAACATGGTACTGGTAGTAGGCATCCCTAAACGATGGGCAGTAGAGACAATTTCTAACCATGTTTCACTATTAAGTTTTTCAGGGCAGATAATTTGCCTCACAGTATCGTCTAATATTTCAGCAGCAGTACCGGGCATCGAACCTACACCATTATCTTTGAAAGCAAGAATAACATCACTATAGGTTAAACCATCTTGACGAGCAATAAATTCCACTTCTTGAGGAGAAAAAGCGTGTAAATGTAATTGTGGAAAATTATCTTTAATACCCTTCACCAATTGCAGATAATATTGAAGGCTACTACCGTTTATTTTTGCTTGAGGATTTAAACCCCCTTGCATACAAATTTCCGTTGCTTTTTTTTCCACTGCTAAAACACATTTTGCCAAAACATCCTCTAAATTAAGCCAAAATGCCCCTTTTTGATTTGCATCTCGTCTAAAAGCACAAAAGCTACAATGTTGTTCACAAATATTAGTAAAATTTATATTTCTATTAATAACATAAGTCACTGTTTCTCCAACTTGTTCTTCCCGAAGGCGATCAGCTTCCGTTCTTAAGTATGATATATCGTTATTTGAGGTAGATTTGAGTAAATTAACACCATCGATAGTAGAGAGAATAGTAGAAGTTGACATAAAATTTAGCAGGATTTACATAATTTAAACTAATGTATTGATCCGATTTTAACACCTCAATTTTGAAGAAAATAAAGAAAATATCAGAAAATCAAAATAACCCTATGATAACCTAATTTTATTATTGTTCACTAAAGCAAATCAGACTCAAAACCACAGACATCATATTTAATAGAAAAGGTACTTTTGTTAATCGAAAGTGAATAAAACCATTATATTCTTTATCCCACGTTAATATCTTTAATATATGCACTTAAGTTGTTATAAAGATAGTTTTTGTTTTAAATATTCTTGATAACCTAACTTATCCAATTCTGATTGTTTATCAATTACCATCTTTTCGAGATTTTTACTATAAATTTCAACATGAAGTAATAATTTTGGTTGCTGACTAGCTAAAATTCTGATGGCTAATAAACCAGCATTTTCGGCATTACCAATGGCCACTGTCGCAACGGGAATTCCTCTAGGCATCTGTACAATAGAGTACAAAGAATCTACCCCTTGTAATTGTTTAGTTTGTACTGGTACACCAATTACAGGTAAAGGAGTTAAAGAGGCTACCATACCGGGTAAATGTGCCGCACCTCCTGCCCCTGCAATAATCACTTTTAATCCTCGTTTATGGGCATTTTGGGCATATTCTATCATCCTTAAAGGAGTTCGATGGGCGGAAATAATTTCTACTTCATAACCTACGACAAACTCTTCACAAATGGCGATCGCCGCTTTCATGGTGGGTAAATCAGAATCACTACCCATAATAATACTAATTTCGGGGGATTGTAAAGACATGAATTATTTACTCTTAAATGAGGTAATAAAAAAACAAATTAAGTGATATAATTAAGATTAAAAAGTTTGTATAAAACTAATTTTTTTCTGTAAAAATAATTATGAATTCTACTCTTAATATACCTTCTTCTACAAACATATCAGATAAACCAGCAGTGGTTGAAACTTATCAATTAAGTAAAATTTATCGTACAGGTTTTTGGATGAATACCAAAGTACCTTCCTTAAAAGATTGTACATTAAAAGTGTATCAAGGAGAAACCTTTGGTTTATTAGGACCTAATGGTGCAGGAAAAACAACGTTATTAAAGACTTTATTAAGCATTATTAAAGCAACTTCAGGAAAAGCCTTATTATTAGGAAAGCCCTTAGGAGATAAAACCGTTAAACAAAGAGTAGGTTATTTACCAGAAAATGCTTATTATTATGACTTCTTAACTGCATGGGAATTTCTAGGTTTTATTGCGGATTTATTTCAGATTCCTAAATCACAGCAAAATCAGAAAATTTTATATTTATTAGACTTAGTTGGATTAGCGAAAAATACCGCACAAAAAAAGCAATTAAGACAATATTCTAAAGGAATGTTGCAAAGAGTTGGTATGGCACAAGCCTTAATAAATGATCCTGAAATTGTCTTTTTTGATGAACCTATGTCTGGTTTAGATCCTATGGGACGTTATCAAGTTAGACAAATTATACTATCTCTCAAAGAACAAGGCAAGACTATTTTTTTCAATTCTCATGTATTATCTGATGTTGAAAAAATATGCGATCGCATAGCGATTTTAGCACGAGGAGAGTTATTAAATATTGGCTCATTAGATGATATTTTAGGAAAAAAAGAGAGTTATCATGTAATAGTAAAAGGCGGAAAAGAAGAGGATTTTAAACAGTGGTTAATTCACCTAAAACAAGAAAATGATTTTCTCAGTGGGGAGTTAAAAGGCAATGAAAACGAATTTTTAAATTATCTACAAACTACTGAAAGTAAGTTAATTAGCATGACTTTAAATCGAGATTCTTTAGAAGAATATTTTATTCGTATTTTAGAAGAAAAAGGCATTACTTCTAGTCAATAAACTGATAATGATAACGAGCTTGTAAAAAATAAACTCGATTTTCTATTACTTTATAAACTAATCTATGCTCTAAGTCAAGTAGAAAAAGATCTGTATTTGATAAGCTATAATTATGGTCAATAAACTTCATCATGGTTACCAATATCGACTAAAATAATCACCATATCATTAGACTCAGTATCCTTACTAAGAGTAAAAATAATACGATAGTCATAACTCACTGAACATGACCAACATTTAGCTAAATTTCCTGTTAATTTATGAGACTTCAAAGAAGGTGTAAAAGGGTCATTTTCTAATAAATCTAATACCTCTAATATTTTATCTTGTAGTTGTGGACTCTTTTTTGTTAAACGTTTAAAGGCTTTCTTAAAACTCTTTTGCGCTACTAAATTCATTCCTCTTCATCTTCTAATAAATAGGCTTTTATTTCTGCTGATGTCCCTTTTTTTACTTTACCCGCTCGAAAATTTTTCACAATTGTTTCTGCATTCTTAGCTATTTCTAAACGCCTTTTTTCTATCCGTCTTTTCTTGATTAAATCAAATAAATAATCTTGGTCTTCTAATGATAAATTTTCTATAGATTCAATTATGTTTTGAAAATAAACTACACTCATTTTATTTTACCTACATTCATTATTAGCATAATATATTCTGTTTTTTTCTGCTACCTAAAACTATTATTATTTTAGGCTTTTTCTGACTCAATTCCTAACTCCTCTTTTAATTCTGTCACAGTTTGCGATTCTTGCTCTGTTTCTCTTGCCCATGCTAAAGAATCAAATAGCTTTTGAGCGTTTTCTGGCGTGCAGCGTAGCTGTGCCTTTTGGCATCGCAATAGATAAACACACTCAAGTAAACTAGAAAGCTCATTTTCAGCAATTAAGCGATATTTTTACCATTACGACGATTAATGACCATAATTTGACTTTGATCATAAACTTGATCCAATATAGTAGCTAAATTCGCCCTTAAATTAGAATAAGTTGTTTCTTTTGTTAACATAAGCGATTAATCTAAAACTCGTACAGCTTTATTGTACAATACTTCTTTTTACATTTATTTGAGATAAAAATGACTAATAATAATTTTGCATGGTTACATAGAGGAATTACGGAAATTTTCCCGAATCAATCAGACTCTAAAAATATTACCGAAAATTTAACGCAACTTTGCTTGAAAAGTAGTCGCCCTTTGAGGGTAAAATTAGGAATTGATCCTACAGGTACAGATTTACATTTAGGTCATAGTATTCCATTTCGTAAGCTGAGAGCATTTCAAGATCAAGGACATACCGCCATTGTAATTATAGGGGATTTTACCGCTCAAATTGGAGATCCCACAGGAAAAGATAAAGTTAGAAAACAGTTAACTCCTGAAGACGTTAAACAAAACGCCGAAACTTATCTTAACCAACTCCGCCCCATTTTAGATTTTGATACTCCCGATCGCCTCGAAATAAGATACAATTCTGAATGGTTATCTAGTCTCAATCTTGCCAAAATTCAAGAACTATTAGCTACCATGACAGTACAACAAATGTTAGCTAAAGAAGGTTTCAATAATCGCTACACCCAAGAAAACCCTATTTATCTCCATGAATTTCTTTATCCTTTAATGCAGGGTTATGATTCTGTGGCAGTAAATGCAGATGTAGAATTAGGAGGTACAGATCAAAAATTTAACATCGCCGTTGGTAGAGATTTACAAAAATATTTTGGACAAAAACCTCAATTTGGTGTCTTATTACCCATTTTAATTGGTACAGATGGAGAGCAAAAAATGTCGAAATCTCTTAACAATTATGTTGCCTTAAAAGAGGATGCTTTATCCATGTATTCTAAACTAGAAAAAACACCCGATTCTCTTCTTACTAATTACTTTGAATTATTAACTGATTTGTCTTTAGCACAAATTCCCGAAAATCCCAGAGAAGCCCAAAAATTGTTAGCGGTGGAAGTGGTGTCTCAATATCATGGGAAAGAAGCGGCTTTAACTGTGCAAAAAACGGCATTAGAACTTATTAGCAATCAAAATTTAGCTAATGCCGAAGCTGTACCCGAATTTTCCTTAAATAACGTCGAATTTCCCGCCAAATTGTTCTATATCCTTAATGTCAGTGGTTTAGTTAATAGTAGCGGTGACGGTAGAAGGCAAATTCAAGGCGGTAGTGTTCGCTTAGATGGCGATCGCATTACCGATCCCAATTTAACTATAGAAACCCCTTCAGAATTAGCAAATAAAATCTTACAAGTAGGCAAGAAAAAATTTATCCGTTTAATCTCGTAATTATATGATGACAATAATAAACTTAAATAAAAAATAAGATTTATCAAAATAAAGAATAAACTCAAAATACTATGAAATAAGAGAAGTAAAATAATTTAAAAAAATATCATCAAATACTTGACAAATTCAAATAAATATTGTTATAATTAAGTTAATAAAATAAGCCACCTTTTCTTGACCCGTTGCGGTCGGGGAGGGGTGGCTTGTGTGTAAAAAAAAGAATAAATCATCAGAAAATAGTAAGCAAGAAAAATAATGAATCAAGTAACTTTATCAGAAAATATTTTTATGGGAATCTTGCAAATTTCTCAGGAATTAAATTTATCTGTTAATCAATTATTAGAAGAAATTAATCAAGGAAAATTAACCGTTATTAATACAGAAGAATTAGAAGATTTAATCGATTTTAGAGATACAGTTTTAGCAGAAAATAATCCAAAAAATGACGAAAGAATATCTTGGGAAGATGTTAAAAAAGATCTAAGTTTATAAACTTATGTCTGAGTATAAAATTGAATTTTTAAAGACTGCAAAAAAAGAATTAGCAAAATTACCAATTAATATTCAGCAACGAATTAGTAAAAAAATTGAATCTCTCAAATTTAATCCTTATCCTGCTGATGTTAAACAGCTAAAAAATAGCAATGGAATATTAAGAATAAGAGTCGCTGATTACCGCATTATTTATCGTCTCGAAAATGATGTTTTAGTGATTGTAGTTATCAAAATTGCTCATAGTAGTAAAGTATATAAAGATTTATAAATAATTATTTAGAAAAAAATGACTCTCAACAATCAACTTTTTTATGGGGATAATTTAGAAGTTTTAAGAAGACATATTAAAGACGAATCTGTGGATTTATGTTATATTGATCCGCCCTTTAATTCTAAGCGCAATTATAACCAAATTTATAATAATATTGGTAAAGAAGATCGAGCTCAAGCACAGGCTTTTATTGATACTTGGACATGGGATGATTTAGCTAATTTAGGTTTAGCAGAAATTAAGGAAAATTATCAAGGAAAATTCACCAATCAAAGTATTGATTTAATCTGGGGATTAGAGAAAGTTTTAGGTAAAGGAAGCCTCTTTGCTTATCTGGTAAATATGACTTTAAGAATTCCAGAAATTCATCGAGTTTTGAAGCCAACGGGGAGTTTTTATCTTCATTGTGATCCCTCTGCGTCTCATTATTTAAAATTAGTTTTAGATGCCATTTTTTGCTCTCAAGGAGGTGATTTTATCAATGAAATTATTTGGAAAAGAACAACATCTCATAGTGATGCAACCAAAAGATTTGGACGTAATAATGATATTATTTTTTTCTATGTCAAAGATGCTAAAAAATATAAATGGAATCCTCAATATGGTAATTTATCAGAGAAAAGATTAAAAGATTATAGTTATCAAGATAGTGATGGAAGATTATGGGCTAGTGATAATTTAACAGCAAAAGGTTTAAGTGGTGGTGGTTATGAATATGAGTATAAAGGCATAAAAAGTTATTGGCGTTGTCCACTAAAAAAAATGGAACAATTAGACGCAGAAAATAGGTTATATTTTACATCAAAAGGAGGTATTAGAATTAAACGTTATTTAGATGAAAATAAAGGGCAATTAATTCAACAAGTTTTTGATGATATTCCTCCTATTTCTTCTCAAGCGAAAGAAAGATTAGGTTATCCAACGCAAAAACCTGAAGCATTATTAGAGAGAATAATTAAAGCAAGTAGTAACGAAAATGACGTAATTTTAGATGCCTTTTGCGGTTGCGGTACAACCATCGCTGTTGCCCAAAGATTAAATCGAAATTGGATAGGAATTGATATAACTTATCAAAGTATTAGTTTAATATTAAAGCGATTAGAAGACACATTTGGCAAAGGAGTTTTAGAAAATATAACCCTTAATGGTATTCCTAAAGATATAGAATCCGCTTCCGCTTTAGCCTTGAAAAAAGATGATCGCACTCGGAAAGAATTTGAAAAATGGGCAGTTTTAACTTACACTAATAATCGTGCCACCATTAACGATAAAAAAGGTGCTGATAAAGGTATTGATGGTATCGCATTTTTTGACGGCGGAAATAATCAACCAGAAAAAATTATAATTCAAGTCAAATCAGGCAAGGTAAAATCAGGAGATATTAGGGATTTATTAGGTACAATTGCCATAAACGAAGCTACTTTAGGAATATTTATTACTCTTAATCAGCCCACAAAAGACATGATTAAAACAGCTAAAGAAGCAGGAATTTATCAAAGTAAATTTATGAGTAATCCTGTAGATAAAATTTCTATAATCACAGTCAAAGACATCATAGAAGAGCAAAAACGCCTTGAGATAAGATTAGTTTTAGAAGTGTTAAAATCTGCTGAAAAACAACAGGAAATTAAAAGTAATCAAATTCCACTTTTCTAATTCTTTTTCTCTAATTAAAAAAATCGACAAAAATCAAAGAATCCCCTTGACAATAGTTGACATTTTTGTTATTATGTAGATAATGGGAGGCTTTTAATTTTTAGGTTTAAATAGTCAGATTTCCATTATAATATTTATATTATCTATTGTGACGAAAAAAAAGGAAAAAGTCAAGGAAAATCGAAAAATTTTTTATGAATAATCAAAATTAAGTAAAATCAAAATAATTTGAATATAATAAGCCACCATCGACAAAAATTAAGATATTTCCCTTGTGAGAAGGATGGTAACATTTGACAATAAACAGTAAATAATTGACAGTTGACAATGAACAGTGAACAATAGACATTTGATATATAGTCATCAAGTCGTTACTTTCGATGATTGTCATGGATAAAACTTATGGATTATTAATTCTCAACTATTTACTATTGAAAATGACTAAATTTGTATTTGTAACAGGCGGTGTGGTTTCTAGTATCGGGAAAGGCATTGTGGGTTCTAGTTTAGGACGTTTACTCAAATCTCGCAACTATTCCGTTTCTATCCTTAAACTTGATCCTTATATTAACGTAGATCCGGGAACAATGAGTCCTTATCAACATGGAGAAGTATTTGTTACCGATGATGGTGCGGAAACTGATTTAGATTTAGGACATTATGAGCGTTTTACAGATACTTCTTGTTCTCGTCTTAATAGTGTCACCACTGGCTCAATTTATCAAGCGGTAATCAATAAAGAAAGACGGGGTAACTATCAAGGGGCAACGGTGCAAGTAATTCCTCATATTACTAATGAAATTAAAGAGCGGATTCATCGGGTAGCAAAAAATAGAAATCCTGATGTGGTGATTACCGAAATTGGTGGTACAGTGGGAGATATTGAGTCTTTACCTTTTTTGGAGGCTATTCGTCAATTTAGAAAAGATGTCGGCCGTGATAATGTATTGTACTTACACGTTACTCTTATCCCTTGGATTGCGGCGGCAGGGGAGTTAAAAACTAAACCAACTCAACATTCTGTTAAGGAATTACGCTCATTAGGGATTCAACCAGATGTGTTAGTGTGTCGTTGTCATCAATCAATCCCTAGTAAAATTAAGGAAAAAATCGCCGAATTTTGTGATGTGCGTAGTGAAGCTGTAATCACATCATCGGACGTAAGCAGTATTTATGAAGTACCTTTAATTTTAGAAAAGGAAGGATTAGCCGAAGAAGTATTAAAATTATTAAAGCTAGAAAATCGTATCCCAGATTTAGAAAAATGGGAAAATTTAGTGCATAAAATGCAATGTCCTGAGCATAAAATAAAAATTGCTATTGTGGGTAAATATATTAAACTCAGTGACGCTTATTTATCGGTGGTAGAAGCCTTAACCCATGCAGGTATTCATTCTCAGACAGAAATTGAATTATTGTGGGTAGATGCGGAAGAGATGGAGTCTGCACAAGCTACATCATATTTAAGTGATGTGAATGGAATACTTGTGCCGGGGGGATTTGGCCCTAGAGGAGTTGACGGGAAAGTCAAAGCGATTCAATATGCTAGGGAAAATAAAATACCTTTTTTGGGTTTATGTTTAGGAATGCAGTGCAGTGTAATTGAATGGGCAAGGAATACTGCTAATTTAGATAATGCTAATAGTGCTGAATTTGACGAAGAAACTCCTTATCCTGTCATTAACTTGTTACCAGAACAACAAGACGTGGTGGATTTGGGAGGTACAATGCGTTTAGGTTTATATCCTTGTCGTTTAGTGCCTAATACTTTAGCTTATTCTTTATATCAAGAAGAAGTTATTTATGAACGTCATCGCCATCGCTACGAGTTTAATAATGCTTTTCGTAATCAGTTTCTCGAAACAGGTTATCAAATTAGTGGCACTTCTCCTGATAGTCGATTAGTGGAAATAGTGGAGTTACCCAATCATCCTTTTTTCTTAGCTACTCAATTTCATCCTGAATTCAAATCTCGCCCTAGTCAACCTCATCCTTTATTTTTAGGCTTTATCAAGGCGTGTTTAAATAATTGATGGTGGCATAACTTCTGTCTTATTCCACAAAACACTTTTTTGCACACTCTCTAATTACGTTAAAATAAACTTCAGATATTCGAGATATTATTGATACTTTACAAAAAATATGACCACAACGACAAAAACCGAATATGAAGCGGTTATTGGTTTAGAAACTCATTGTCAACTTAATACTAATACAAAAATTTTCTGTAATTGTTCCACTCATTTTGATAGTCCTCCTAATACTAACGTATGTCCTGTTTGTTTAGGACATCCAGGGGTTTTACCTGTGTTAAACGAGGAAGTGTTAAACTCTGCCATTAAAATGGGTTTAGCTATTGAAGGAGAAATCGCTCGTTATAGTAAATTTGATCGTAAACAATATTTTTATCCAGATTTACCGAAAAACTACCAAATTTCTCAGTTTGATTTGCCCATCGTCGAACATGGTAAATTAGAAATTGAATTAGTCGATCCTAAAACCAAGGAAGTCCGTAAAAAAACCATTGGTATCACCCGTTTACACATGGAAGAAGATGCTGGAAAATTAGTTCACGCTGGAAGCGATCGCCTGGCAGGATCAACCCATTCTCTGGTGGACTTTAATCGAACTGGCATCCCTTTATTAGAAATTGTATCCGAACCAGACTTACGCAGTGGTCAAGAAGCCTCGGAATATGCCCAAGAATTGCGTCGAGTGGTGCGTTATTTAGGTATCGGTGATGGTAATATGCAAGAAGGCTCTTTACGTTGTGATGTTAACATTTCCGTGCGTCCTGTGGGACGAGAAGAATTTGGTGTTAAGGTTGAAATCAAAAACATGAACTCTTTTAGTGCTATTCAAAAAGCCATTGAATACGAGATTGAAAGACAAATTGAGGCCATCGCCAATGGTGAACCGATTATACAAGAAACTCGTTTGTGGGAAGAAGGCAGTCAACGTACTATTAGTATGAGAGTTAAAGAAGGCTCAAGCGATTATCGTTACTTCCCTGAACCAGATTTACCACCAATGGAAGTAAGTGAAGTACAATTAGAAAATTTACAAAAACTTTTACCAGAATTACCTGCAAAAAAACGTAGTCGTTACGAAGCTGAATTTGGCTTATCTGCTTATGAAGCTCGAATTTTAGCTGATGATCGAGATATAGCAGTATATTTTGAAACGGTTTTAGCTACGGGTGTAAGTGTGAAAGCGGCGGTTAACTGGTTAACCCAAGATATAGCAGCTTATTTGAATAGTAATGTTGGAGTTACCATTAAAGATATTGCTTTAAAACCTGAGAATTTAGCGGAATTAATTACTCTCATTGAAAACGGCACAATTAGCGGTAAAATTGCTAAAGATTTATTACCAGAATTATTAGTTAAAGGCGGATCTCCTAAAGAAATCGTCGAAAGTAAAGGCTTAATTGCTATATCTAATCCTGATGAATTAGCAGAAATTATTGATAAAATTATCGCTGATAATCCTGATAAGTTAGCACAATTTAGAGCAGGAAAAACTAAATTACAAGGATTTTTTGTGGGACAAATTATGAAAGAAACAGGAGGAAAAGCAGATCCCAAATTAAGTAATAAAATCCTCAATGAAAAATTAAATGGATAATTAGTGTTAATGTCGGAAATATGCAAATCTATCTTGATTCTAGTGCAACTACTGCACCTCGTTTTGAAGTTATTGAATTAGTCAACAAAATTTTAGTGGAAGGCTGGGGGAATCCTTCTAGTTTACATTCTTGGGGGGAAAGAGCCGCAATAACTTTAGAAAAAGCACGGTGGCAAGTAGCCGATTTAATCAATGCCGATGATGGAGAGTCTATTATTTTCACTTCAGGTGGTACAGAAGCGGATAATTTAGCTATTTTTGGCGTAACATCTAATTATAGTGAACCTCAACATATAATTATTTCTAGTGTAGAACATTCAGCCATTGAAAATTCTGTCGCTACATTAGAAACAAAAGGTTGGCAAGTAACAAGATTAACCGTTAACAGGGAAGGAAGAGTTAATCCTGAAGATTTGAAAAATTCTTTACAACCGAATACTGTCTTAGTGTCTATTATTTATGGACAAAGTGAAATCGGTACAATACAACCCATTGAAACATTAGCGAAAATTACTAAAAATCATAGTCAAGCATTATTTCATACGGATGCAGTACAAGTAGTAGGACATTTATCTGTAGATGTTTCAGCTTTAGGGGTTGACTTATTATCTCTTTCAGGTCATAAATTTTATAGTATTCAAGGTGCAGGAGCTTTATATGTTAAAAAAGGAGTCAACTTACAACCCATACAGCAAGGCGGTGGACAAGAGCACAGATTACGTTCAGGTACACAAGCGTTACCAGCTATTGCAGCGTTAGGATTAGCCTCAAGTTTAGCACAACAAGAATTAGAGTCGGAAAGTTTAAGATTAAGAGAATTAAGGGATTATTTAATTGAATTAATTACCTCTGAATGTAGTTATTTATCTTTAACGGGAGACAAATATCATCGTTTACCCCATCATGGTAGTTTTATCCTTAATCATTCCTCTTCTCAAATCACGGGAAGAAAAATAGTCCGAGATTTAAGTTTAGCAGGTATCGCTATCAGTGCTGGTTCTGCTTGTAATAGTGGTACGAGTTTACCATCTAAGGTTTTATTAGCGATGGGTTATTCTGAACAAGAAAGCATAAAAGGTATTCGTATAAGTTTAGATCGCACTACCACAAAAGAAGATTTACAATGGACGGTAATGGTATTACGACAAATTCTGAGTTAGGGGTTAAGGTTTTTTTATCATTAACAAAAGAATCGAAAGTTAAATCTTCTGTAAATGTTTCAATAATTAATAATGTTTCTAAAATATCTTCTAAATAATCTTTTAATTCTCTTTTAGTCATAGATAAACTACCTCATTTAAAATATATTTACCTATATGAGGTTTTAAACCTTTTTTCATCACTAAATCGACTTTCTTTCCTAATTTTTCGCTAAGTAAATTTTCTAATTCACAGTATGTAACCAGCCCAAATCTAGCCTCTGGTTTAAATGTCACTAATAAATCTATATCGCTATTTTCTGTTTGCTCACCTCTTACATAAGAACCAAATAATCCTAATTCTTCTATAAAATATTCATCTTGAATTTCAGATTTTATTTTTCTAATTTTTTCTTTAAGAATATCTAAATCATTATTTGTTACGGTACTCATGGTAAAATCCTCATAATGTTTTATTAGGAGTATAAGCGCATTACTTCTATCTTTGCTCTTATTTTAGTTTACTAGGTAGAATAATTTATTAGCTTCGTTATGATACCAACCTTTACTTTATAGTCCGTGAAATATTTTGCAACGTAAAAGTATTATGATCGGAAAATTTCTTGATTTTGTTTATATTTAAACAGTAGATTTTTGTCAACTTTAATACCAATGCCGATACCTTTTGGTACATCAATGGTGGAATCTTCAGGGTTAAGATAAACAGGAGATTGAGTTATATCTTCCCTAAAATAGCGATTTGTTGCCGAAATATCTGCAGGTAAGACGAAATTACTTAAACTAGCTAAATGTAAATTAGTAGCTCTACCAATACCTGATTCTAACATTCCTCCACACCATAATTTTATCCCAGCTTTTTCACATAGATTATGAATTTCTATAGCGTTAGTTATACCGCCAACACGGGAAACTTTTAAATTGATGATTTGTGCTGATTTTAGTGCGATCGCCATTCTAGTATCATGAAGAGAATTAATACTTTCATCAAGACAAATCGGAGTATTAATTTGAGCTTGTAATAAACTATGATCTAATAAATCATCATAAGCTAAAGGTTGTTCAATCATAATCAAATTTAACTCATTCATCTCCTGAAATAAAGTTATATCATCGAGAGTAAAAGCAGAATTCCCATCAGCCATTAACATTAAATGAGGGTATTTTTTTCTAACTTTTTGTAAAGGTTTTAAATTCCAATGAGGAGAAATTTTTAATTTAACTCTTTGATAACCTTGAGAAACATAATTTTCAACAGTGTTTAATAATTGACTAATATTTCCTTCTAAAGAGACACTAACACCCACTTTAATTTGATCTTTTACCCCTTGTAAAAAATTTTTAAGAGATAGATTTTGACTTTGAGCAAATAAATCCCATATCGCACAATCTAAAGCAGATTTAGCCATATTATGCCCTCGAATAGGTGCTAATAAATCCCTAATTTCTTGAGGATTATAGATATTTTTATTAATAATTCTAGGAATTAAAAAATCAGCTAAAATATGACTAGCAGTTTTAATAGTTTCATAAGTATAATAAGGATTATCAAAAGTAGGACATTCACCCCAACCTGTTAAACCCTCACTTTTAATAGCCACAATTAAACAAGTATGTGCTAATAATTCACCGTTGCTGAATTTAAACGGAGAAATGAAAGGAATAGACAGATTATAAAGCTCAATTTGGTCAATTTTCATAACTAATTTACATAGAAGAATTTGTAATTGTCAATTATTAGATCTCTTGCAAAATAAAAAGTAAAATCTATTTTAGGATGGAAAACGTTAACTCATTACTCATTACTCATTACTCATTACTCATTACTCATTACTCATTACTCCACTTCTGCAAGAAGTCTATTCATTATCTATTTATTATTCATTGTTGATTAACTGTGATTAATTGATAAGCTAAGGCTGAGATCTTACATTAGATCAAAAATACTTAACAAACAATAGTCAAAAAATAAATTTTAGTATAGTTTAAGTCAATCTCTTCCCTTTTTGCCCTCTCTTTACTCTTACCTCTTGAAACTTGATTTAATAAAGAACTTAGCCATTTTTAAATTTTGGAATAACAAATTAATTTCTCTCTGGGGTTGACAAACTTTATTCTCATATAGTAATATGTAAATATGGTGGTTGAGTTAAATCATCTAATTTGTACCTCGAAAAAATAATCAGAAATCATAAAACTATGACAACAATCTTACAGCAAGAAAGACTTTCCTCTTGGGAGCAATTTTGTCGGTGGGTTACTTCTACCAATAACCGTCTATATGTCGGTTGGTTTGGTGTATTAATGATCCCTACTTTATTAACGGCTCTCACCTGTTTTGTGATCGCCTTCATCGCCGCTCCTCCAGTAGATATTGATGGTATTCGTGAGCCTGTATCAGGTGCATTACTTTATGGTAATAATATTATTACTGCTGCGGTTGTACCTAGTTCCAACGCCATCGGATTACACTTTTATGCTATTTGGGAAGCAGCTACTTTAGATGAATGGTTATATAATGGTGGCCCTTACCAGTTGATTGTTTTCCACTTCCTCATCGGTATTTTTTGCTATATGGGCAGACAGTGGGAATTATCTTTCCGTTTAGGAATGCGCCCTTGGATTTGTGTTGCCTATAGTGCTCCTGTGGCTGCTGCTACCGCCGTATTATTAGTTTATTCTATCGGACAAGGTTCTTTCTCTGATGGTTTACCTTTAGGCATTAGTGGTACATTTAACTTTATGTTTGTACTTCAAGCAGAACATAACGTATTAATGCACCCATTCCATATGTTAGGGGTAGTTGGTGTATTTGGTGGAGCTCTGTTTTCTGCTATGCATGGTTCTCTTGTAACTTCTTCCTTAATCCGTGAAACAACGGAATCTGAATCTCAAAGTTTAGGTTATAAATTTGGACAAGAAGAAGAAACCTATAACATTGTTGCGGCTCACGGTTATTTCGGCAGATTGATTTTTCAATATGCTTCCTTTAATAACAGTCGTGCTTTACACTTTTTCTTAGGTGCATGGCCTGTAATCGGAATCTGGTTCGCAGCTTTAGCTGTATGTTGTTTTGCCTTTAACCTTAATGGCTTCAACTTCAATCACTCCATCTTAAACAGTGATGGTCGTGTAATCAACAGTTGGGCGGATATTATCAACCAAGCAAATATCGGTATCGAAGTAATGCACGAACGTAATGTTCATAACTTCCCTCTTGATTTAGCTAGTACACAACCTGTTTCTGCTCCTATTATCAACGGATAATTAACAACTAAATAATAACTAAAAGATACTCTCTGAATTTTCAGGGGGTATTTTTTTATGGAGATTTAACAATTTAACATTGTCAGTAACCAGAGTTTTTTGACAAATTTTAAGTAAAAACAGACAAAAATCTAACTCAGAGTAAGATATGATTAAAATGTAAAGTTTTATTGAGTATTCTTAATGGTTGCAACACCCACTAAATTAAATTACGATATTAAAGACATTAACCTAGCTCCTATGGGTCGTCAAAGAATCCAATGGGCTGCTAGAGAAATGCCAGTATTAGCCCAAATCACCGAACGTTTTGCCGCAGAAAAACCCTTTGCTGGTATTCGTTTAGTAGCTTGTTGTCACGTTACTACCGAAACCGCTAATTTAGCCATCGCCCTTCAAGCAGGGGGTGCAGATGCGGTATTAATTGCTAGTAACCCTCTTTCTACCCAAGATGATGTTGCGGCTTGTTTAGTAAATGACTATGGTATTCCTGTTTTTGCCATCAAAGGTGAAGATAATGCTACTTATCACCGTCATGTGCAAACAGCTTTAGATCATCGTCCTAATATTATCATTGATGATGGTTCAGATGTAGTTGTAACTCTAGTCAAAGAAAGACAACATCAATTAAGTGACTTAATCGGTTCGACAGAAGAAACCACTACAGGGATTGTGCGTTTAGAAGCCATGTTTAAAGATGGTGCATTAACCTTTCCTGCCATGAATGTTAACGATGCCGAAACTAAACACTTCTTTGACAATCGTTATGGTACAGGACAATCTACCCTTGACGGTATCATTCGTGCGACTAATGTACTCTTAGCTGGTAAAAACCTCGTAGTTGCAGGTTACGGTTGGTGTGGCAAAGGTGTCGCTATGCGCGCTCGTGGTTTAGGTTCAAACGTTATCGTTACCGAAATCAACCCTGTTAAAGCTATTGAAGCCGCTATGGATGGTTTTCGTGTGATGCCCATGAGTGAAGCCGCTAGTATTGGGGATGTTTTTGTTACCGTTACAGGCAATAAACATATTATTCGTGAAGAGCATTTTGCCGTCATGAAAGATGGTGCAATGGTTTGTAACTCAGGTCACTTCGATCTTGAAATTGATTTAGAATCCTTAAAATCTATGGCTTCGGAAGTAACACAAGTCCGTAATTTTACCCAACAATATTTACTTAAAAGTGGTAAATCCGTAATTGTCTTAGGTGAGGGACGTTTAGTTAATTTAGCTGCTGCTGAAGGTCATCCTAGTGCCGTTATGGACATGAGTTTTGCCAACCAAGCCTTAGCTTGTGAATATTTAGTCAAAAATCAAGGTACTTTAAAACCGGGTATTCATTCTATTCCCGTAGATGTTGATCAAGAAATTGCTCGTTTGAAATTACAAGGTATGGGTATTTCTATTGATACTCTTACTTCGGCTCAAATTGAATATATGAATTCTTGGACTGTGGGAACGTAATTCAATTATTAATTAACAAAGAATAATGAGTAATAAGTAATAGGCAAAAGGTAAAGGGGAATAGACAGTGGTAAATACATAATTTCTAATCCCCAATGCCTAATGCCTAATTCATAATTAAATTATCAGATTTATGTTTAAAAAATTAGCTTGTTTTTTTGTTTTAATTTTAATTTTAACTACCTTATTTATTCCAACAAATGCCATTGCTGCAAGTTCAAGTGCGGTAACATCAACCTTTGAAAGTAAAGATTTAAGTGGACAAGATTTCACTGGGCAAAATTTACAAGGAATTGAATTTACCAAAGTTAAGTTATTAGAAACAAATCTTAGTAATACTGACCTACGAGGTGCTGTATTTAATACTGTTATAGCAGAAAAAATTAACCTTTCTGGTGCAGATTTTACTAATGGTTTAGCTTATGTTAGTAACTTTGATAATGCTGACTTAACAGATACTATTTTTAGAGAAGCTATTATGTTACGTTCAACTTTTAATAATGCTAAAGTTAGTGGTGCAGACTTTACTCAAGCAGTGTTAGATAATCAACAAATTAAACAACTTTGTAAATATGCCGATGGTATCAATTCTAAGACAGGAGCGAGTACCCGTCAATCTCTTGGTTGTCCTTAAATAACCTTTGTTTGATTGACAGAATAAAAAACTTTTTTGACAAGAAAAAATGGAAGAGAAAGAATGATCAATTCAAAATTCTTAACTCTTCATTATTTTTGATTAAAATCTTCAAAAGCAAGGCGAATTTGCTCTAAACGGCGACGATTTACCCCTAAATCTGATTCCCCTAAACGAGAAGAAGAACGCCATTCTATCACATTTTTATCTGAGGGGAAATAAAACTCTCCATCGTCCACAAAACCCATAATTTTACTGCGGAATTCTGTGCGAATATAATCCTCTTTTTGTTCTATAATTTTTGTCTCAGGTACAACAGATAAAATCTTTAAAAAATTGTTATAGGCTTCATTGCGATCGCCTTCATAGGATAAAGGTAAAATAGAATGAGTACTATCGGCATTTTCACTGACAACGCAATTAGGAGTAACAGGACAAGGCGAAAGTTTACCATCTTTTACCCCTAAATTAGTGGGAATTTTACCTTCTATATGAAAAACAGAAGCCATGGGAGGAAAGCTATGAGAAAAGAAGATATAGAGAGGAGAAATTAAAGTTGAAAAAGAGAGAATAAATACACTAAAAATGGTGATTATAGATAACATAAGAAAAATTAAAATTTTGTTATTAATATTATACAATAAAAATTAAATTAAAGAAATTATGGAAATAGATAAGCTAAATAAAATAGAGGCTATTATTTTTGATTTAGGTGGAGTTATTATTGATGTAGATATGGAGTTACCTTATAATAAACTTTTAAGAATGAGTAATAAAAATGAGAATTACTTATTAATTGAGTTAAAAAATATTGCCTATGAATACGAAATTGGGGAAATTAATGATCAAGAATTTATTAATAAGATAAAAGAGATTACTGCCTTAAATTTGACAGAAACAGAAATAGAAAATTTATGGAATGAAATGCTAGGTTATGTACCTAATTATATGGGAGATTTATTAGCGAAAGTTAAAGAAGAAAAAAGAACATTTATTTTAAGTAATACTAACCCTATTCATATTCGAGAAGTGAGAAAAAGATTTCATAAAGTTGTGAAGAATTATACCTTTGAATCGTTATTTGAAAAAATCTATTATTCCTATGAAATAAACTTACATAAACCTGATCTAAAAATTTTCGATTATGTAATAAAAGACTCTCTTCTTAATCCTAATAAAACCTTATTTATTGATGATAATAAAAATAATATTTTAAATGCACAGAAACTAGGATTAAATACTATTTATATGAATCCAAAAATGAATTTACCACAATTGTTTTAGCAGAGATAAAGACTATTTTATGATGAATTTATAAAGATAACGATGGTATATAATTCAGATTGAATGATGAGAGCAACCATTGTCAATAAAACTGGCTCAAAATTCCATAATGAGAATTGCTGAAAATTAAAATAAATTCTTGTTTATAAATCATCAATTATTATCATTATTCCCTATTCCTTGATGGATGTAAGAAATCTATTGTGGGCATTGCCCACCCTACGGTTTATGGTAATATCTATGATGGATGTTATCGATAATCTGAATTCTAAACATATAACAAACGAGCTTCGGCACGTTTAAATCTATCCATTTGCATCTCAAAAAATTGACGGTTTTTCATTAAATGTTTAGGATTTTCGTCATCTAAAGGATATAGTAAAGCTGTTCTTAGAGCTTGAATTACGGCTGAGGTTACATTATACATTGAACCCTGAAAAGTTACCCCTAGTTGAATTAACATATCATCTTCTCCTCGACAATGTTGTTGATAATATTCCACAAGATAAGGGGTTTAATTTTTTGGATTTTTGTTTAAATCTATTTTAGAATGAGGAAGATCTCAGTTAAACTTTCATAAGTAGAGTTCTATCCATCAAAAAATCTAAGAAAGTTTTGGCAACTACAGATAATTGTTTCCCAGCTAAATGAGAGATATACCAGTATCGAGAAATAGGGAATTTTTCTACATTAAGAATTGTTAAATCTTCATGACAAGCAGAAGTTAAGGTATGTTTAGACAACACAGAGATTCCTAATCCACCTAAAATAGCTTGTTTGATAGCTTCATTACTACCTAATTCTAGGCGCACTTTTACCGTAAGATCATATTGATTAAATAAATTTTGTACGGCTTTTCGAGTTCCAGAGCCATATTCGCGCATAATAAAAGGATAGAACTGTAACTTTTCTAAAAGTACTTGTTTCTCTTTGGCTAAAGGATGATCTTTTCTAGCAATAACTACTAATGGATTTTTAATGAAAGGTTTACTTTTTAAATCAATTTCTTCTGGTGGTTGACTCATAATGTATAAGTCATCTTGATTATTTAACATTCTCTGCTGTATTTGTTGATGGTTGATTACTTGCAACGTGACATCAATATCAGGGTAAATTTGACAAAATGAGCCTAAAATACGAGGAATAAAATAAGCTGCTGTAGTGATAACGGATAAACGTAATTTTCCTTCTTTTGTACCTTTAAAATCGGCAATTTTCATTTCAAAGTTGTCTAATTCTGTGAAAACATCTTGACAGCTTGTAAATAATGCTTTTCCTGCTTCCGTGAGGTAAAGTTGTTTGCCAATCTGCTCAAATAAAGGTAAGCCAACGCTTTTTGTTAATTGTTTGACTTGACTTGATACGGTTGGTTGAGTGATGTCTAATTCTTCTGCTGCTTTGGTAAAACTACCTAAACGTGCGGTGGTTTCAAATACTTTTAGTTGATGTAAGGTTGCTTGAATCAAACATTTTTCTCCTTTATCTATTTATCTTTTATTATACATAATAAATCATAGATAGATAAAAGTCAATGAACTGTTCTTGTTAATTATACTTTATCTCAAGATTAGACTTCTTGCAGAAGTGAAGTTATGAGTTATGAGTTATGAGTTATGAGTTATGAGTTATGAGTTATGAGTTATGAGTTAACGTTTTCTATCCTAAAATAGATTTTACTTTTTATTTTGCAAGAAATCTATTAAGAATAAAAAAAATAATTGAGAATATAACTATCGCATTCCTAAATTTTTAAGGGTTTTTGGTTTAAATTCAACTTCATATTTCACAGTATTTTATTATAAGTATTTCATTAAATAAATTTTCTGGGGAGTATTGATTTCGGTTCAATCATAATCTGGCTTAATTGATGATACATTGTAATTTATTTATTGCTTAATCCTTAATTTTTTACGCACTTCTTAAAGCTACAATAGGATCTAGCTTGGCTGCTTGTTGCGCAGGAACTACACCAAAAAATAACCCAATTCCTCCAGATACTCCCACCGCTAAACCGATAGTTGTCATAGAGATATTTGTTGGTAGAGGAGAAACCAAACCAATGATAGTCAAGCCACCTACCCCAATTAATGTCCCAACAAGCCCTCCCACTGCGGAAATGATAATAGCTTCAATTAAAAATTGTAACAAAATGTTATTTTCGGTAGCTCCGATGGCTTTTCTCAACCCTATTTCTTGAGTTCTTTCACTGACAGAGACTAACATGATATTCATTACCCCTATGCCTCCCACTAATAAAGAGATAGCTGCGATCGCACCTAACATAATAGTCAATCCTCCTGTAACAGTGCCAACAATACTGAGAATATCTTTTTGAGTCTCAACCCGAAAATCATCTTCCCCGACAATTTTATGTCTTAAACGGAGTAAATTTTCAATTTGAAATCTAGCGGCGGTTATATCATTTGGATCTTTAGCGGTAACATTAATAATACTTAATTCCAATCCATACTGTGAAGTTTTGCCGATAATTTGATTTGCCATAGTTGTCAAGGGAATATATAAAGTTTCATCTTGATTTGTACCTAAAAACGAGCCTTTTGACTCCATAATACCAATTACCTCAAAAGAAACATTTTTAATTCTTAAGGATTTTCCGATGGGGTTTTCTTGGGAAAAAAAATCTTCAGCAATTTGCGAACCTAATATAACTACCTTATGATTACGTTTTAAATCTGATGAATTAATAAACCTTCCTTGTGCTACATCAAAGTTGCGAACCGTTAAAAATTCTGGGGTAACACCAATAATGGAAGCACTATTATTTTTATTTCCATAGGTAACAAGTAAACGAGAATTAATTTGAGGTGAAACTTCTGTAATACTTGGTACTTGCTCTGCTATGGCTTCGGCATCATCTAAAACGAGAGTTTTGGGAGTGTCGAAAGTAGTACGACGTGATTCTCTACTACCCGGAACGATAAATAATACATTAGCACCTAAAGATTCAAATTGATCTGATGCTAATTTTTGTGCCGCTTGGCCAATACCTATCATAGAAATGACAGAAGCATTACCAATAATAATTCCTAACATAGTTAAACTACTACGCATTTTATTCGCTAGTAAAGTAGTTATAGCCATTTTGACACTATCAGTAATTTTCATATTTTAGTTTCGGAGAATGAATAATTAACAATTAATAGCACAAATCCCTCATAGGAGTTAACACAAAAAGGTAATAAGCGATAAGATTCATTGAATAGGTAATATTTTTGCTAATTTGCGTATTGACAGCAAAAAGCACCCCCTAAATTAATAGAGAGTGCCTTTTGATCTTATTTAGTTTTTTAAACTATAACTTAACCGTTGATTACAGGTGCAGAAACTGGTTGTGCACTTGCTAAGTCTAAGGGGAAATTGTGAGCGTTACGTTCGTGCATTACTTCGATACCGATGTTTGCACGGTTTAACACATCTGCCCAAGTTCCAATTACATGACCTTGACTATCTAAGATAGACTGGTTGAAGTTGAAACCGTTTAAGTTGAAAGCCATGGTAGATACACCCATTGCGGTGAACCAAATACCAATTACAGGCCATGCACCTAAGAAGAAGTGTAACGCGCGGCTATTGTTGAAAGAAGCATATTGGAAGATTAGACGACCAAAGTATCCGTGTGCTGCTACGATGTTGTAGGTTTCTTCTTCTTGACCGAATTTATAACCGTAGTTTTGTGATTCAGTTTCAGTGGTTTCACGCACTAAAGAAGAGGTTACTAAAGAACCGTGCATTGCAGAGAACAAAGATCCACCAAAGACACCAGCTACTCCTAACATATGGAAGGGGTGCATCAAAATGTTGTGCTCAGCTTGGAATACAAACATGAAATTGAATGTTCCAGAGATTCCTAAAGGCATACCATCAGAGAAAGAACCTTGACCGATGGGGTAGATTAAGAATACAGCAGTAGCAGCAGATACAGGTGCAGAATAAGCAACACAGATCCAAGGACGCATACCTAAGCGGAAAGATAATTCCCACTGACGGCCCATGTAGCAGAAGATTCCGATTAAGAAGTGGAATACTACTAATTGGTAAGGACCACCGTTGTATAACCATTCATCTAAAGAAGCTGCTTCCCAAATAGGGTAGAAGTGTAAACCAATAGCGTTGGAAGAAGGAACAACTGCACCAGAGATGATGTTGTTACCGTATAATAAAGATCCAGCTACAGGCTCACGAATACCATCAATGTCAACGGGAGGAGCTGCGATGAAAGCGATAATAAAACAAGTGGTGGCAGTTAAGAGAGTAGGGATCATCAAAGTACCGAACCAGCCTACATATAAGCGGTTGTTGGTAGAAGTGATCCACTGACAAAACTGCTCCCATGAAGAAGACTGTTGTTGTTGTAAAGTGGTAGTCATGTTTTTATGATTGCGTTATAATTTTTTCGAGGTACGATGCGGTAATTGCTTACCATGAATACTATATTAGAGAAATTGTAAAGTTTTGTCAAGATTTTTCATAATATTTATTTTTATAACTGTCATAACTTTTAGTTATGTTTTTTGCTTTTTCTCTAAAATGTCCTATGATGTTTATATATTTATAATCATAGAAGTTAATTATTGCTCGTTGGTTATTAGTTATTTCTGAAACGATCAATCGTACCGTTAGAGCTTATCTAGGTGCTATTTGTGGTAAAAAGGGGGAATTATCTAATCTAGCCTCGACTGATGGGCATTGCCCACCCGATAATTAACCATTACTGACGATTTCTAATATTTCATTAGCCCAAATATGGCAAGTTCAAGAGCGTTTGATTATTTATAAACAATGTATTTTACCAAATCAGACTTAAATCCAAAGTAAAATCAGGTAAGATAGATTCCCCCGATATAGTTTTTGGGTGATCTAAAACCTCTTTTTTTTGTCCTTGACGATAGATTTCTACTTGTTTTTTTTCAGGGTTAATTAACCATCCTAACTTAATTTCATTATCGATATATTCTTCCATTTTCTGTTGTGTATCTTTTAATGAGTCTGTTTTTGACATTAATTCTAAAACAAAATCAGGTGCAATAGGCGAAAATTTTCTTTTTTCTTCTTCTGTTAATTTATTCCATCTTTCTTTCTTTATATAAGCAACATCAGGAGATCGATTACTGCCTTTTGGTAGTTTAAAACAGGTGGAAGAATCAAAGATATATCCTAGTTTTTTTTGACGATTCCAAATAACAAAATCGGCAATTAACTCCGCATTGGATTTTCCCGTTTCTCCGCCAGTTGGTGACATAATAATCAATTCTCCTTTTTGATTTTGTTCCAATTTTAGTTCTGGATTATGACGACAAAGTTGATAAAATTTTTCATCATCAATTTTAGAAATTACATCCAAGTTAATAGTATAAGCAGTCATTATGGTAATTTTCCCCTCGATCATAAGTAATGTTATGATAACACAAACGTCAAAAAGCACCCCTAAGAGAGAGTCATTGCGGTGAACAAAATATTAATTATAAAGCCATACACCTAACAAGAAGTGTTATAACTTAATTAAGTAATCATTTCAAGTATTTTATCTAGGGTGTTGATAACTATAGGATATTCTAGGTTTGGTCGTTGAATGACGATTAAGGGAATGTTTAACTCTTTAGCTACTTGATATTTTATATCTTCTCCTCCTGCTTTTCCTCCTGCTTTGGTGACGACTATTTCAATATTCCACATTTGCCACAAAGCTTTTTCTAGGGCATAGTTGATGGGAGGGCGAAGGGCTATAATGCGATCGCACTCAAACCCTGATTGATAGGCTTGATGAAGAGAATCAGCATAGGGAAGTATTCGGGTGTATAGGGTTGCTTGATGATGATAATTAGTGAATAAAGGTAAAAATTTTGCACCGATAGTCAATAAAACTCGTTTATTTTTTAAGGGAGAATTATCAACTACTAAATAATTAAAACAGGAAACATAAGTTATTAAGTTATTCTCAGGAATGGATAAGGAAAGACGTTCATATCTTATATATTTAATAGCTAAATCTCGACAAATATTAATGACTTCCTGAGAAATGTTAACGGCAAAAGGATGAGTAGCATCAATAACTCTGGTAATGTGATTTTGTGCCATCAGTTGATATATTTCTCTATCGGATAGTTTACCTACAAAGATTTGTGGATTTTTGATCTTTTGATAAAGTTTAGAAGCTGATGGAGTGGTAACGGTAATAATGTATGGGAAATTATGTTCTGTTAATAATTGTGCGATCGCCACACTTTCAGAAGTACCGCCGATAAGCCAAATAATCTCTTTTTTGAGGGAAATGTTCAAATATGTAGGAGTTAAGTTAAAGTGGTAGTGAGTTTATTTTAGTAAAAAAATCATAAAACAATATGCAACAAGCGGGAGCAACGGTGAGAAAAATTCGCTCTTTAAAAGATGCCCTCAATCGTTGTCAAGAATTAGGTATGAGACTTTCTCGTCAAAGGCGATTTATTCTTGAGTTGTTATGGTCACATCAAGAACATTTATCAGCAAAAGAAATTTACGATCTTTTAAGTCAACAAGGTAAAGATATTGGACATACTTCGGTATATCAGAATTTAGAGGCTTTGTCAAGTCAAGGGATTATTGAGTGTCTGGAAAGACATGAGGGAAGATTGTATGGTAATTTTTGTGAAGATCATAGTCATGTTAATGTCATAGATACTAATCAAATAATGGATATACAAGTAGAGTTACCTTCAGATTTAATTAAAACTATTGAAGAAAAAACTGGTATCAAAGTAGATCATTATCGCATTGATTTTTACGGTTACAAAAATAAATTGTCAGAGTAAGTAGGCAAAAGGTAACGAAGATTATTTGTCATTTTTATTAATTTAAAAGTCCATAATTTCTAAATGCTTTATTACTTAATAATGTCTTGGTTCAAATAATTATATTTATATTTTTTTAAATGAATGTATAATTAATTATTTTCAATTTTTACTCAAGAATTATCATTAAAATTTAAGAACTTTAAAGTCAAAAATAAAATGTCTTCTACTAACTCAAATGAAACTGAAATTAGTCTAATTTTATTAGATGATAATAATATTTTTACCTTGGGATTAAGAGAAGTTTTAAATACTGAAGAATTTAAGGATATAAATATAATTGCAACGGGGAAAATAGCTGATTTTTCTTCTTTATTAAAACAATATGAAGTAAATTTATGGGTAATTTCCTTAGATTTTAATCAATATCCTGAAAAAGTTAAACAGTTTTTGAAATTTCTGCCTCAATTAAGCAATGAATATCCTCATCTATCTTTAGTTATTTTAGTTTCATGGGAGTTTGTGGGAGATTTTTCTTCTATTCCTATTATAAAAGGAAGTTGTTATAAAAATGCAGATATTAATGAATTAGTAAAAACCTTTAGAATTTGTGCTAAGGGAGAGACTTACTTTAGTGTTAAAAATACTCTTTTTTCACCAAAAATAAATAGTTGGTTTTCTCGACAATGTAAATTTGGTTTACAACAAATTCAAGGAGAAATTATTAATATTGATGACTATATTAAAGGAAAAAAATTATCTATAGCTGATATTTTATATTGGCAAGGAAGAAAAAGAGAACTTAAGTTAGCTAAATGGTTAATTACTCAATTAAGTCCTGATTTTTACGAATTTATCTCCGATTCATCTAAGGAAAATAATCAAAGTAAGATTGATAAAAATTTTGCTCAAATTGATAACTATAACAGTCAAATTATTGTTAGTGATTCCCCTCAAAATACTTATGATTTAATATTGCTTAAAATTCAATCTTCTCTAAAAAACTCTACATCAAAATTACTAGAAATTGATATATTGCAAGAATCAAAAAAACAAGAATTATTGATGATTATTTTGCAAGAATGGATTATCTCTGTTAGAGAGTTAAGAAATCTTAATATAGATAAAGATAATGTATCTGAAAAAATTAATATTTATATTAAAGAACTTTGGCAAAATTCTACGATAAAATTTTTAAATAGATATTATCTTCCTGAATCTGAGTCTGATACTGATAGTATAAATTCTTATAGCTTGTTAGATTTAGTCATGAAAGAATCAGAGAGTTTACTAAAAGAAACTGTACCTAAAATACCATTTATATTAGATATAATTAGTTATGAAATTTATCAACAAAACTTAGTTATAGATAATGAAACTTATGAATATGATAGTAAATCAAATCAAGATATAGAAGCAATTATTATTGAAAATATTATCATTCATATAGCTAATTTGGTAATAGAATTTACTCTCAATAAATTTTCCGATAATACCAATATTAAACATAAATTATTTAACTTAGAATTAAAATCATCAAGAAAAGTGGCAATGTTTCGTAATAATCTAATTTGGAAATATCGCAAAGAAAAATATTGGCAAAATCCGAAAAATATCTTTGAAGACCAATATGAAATGTTAAAATTAGGTTATCAAGGCATTGAAACTTGTATAATTACTCATTCTCGTCATCAAGAGTTAAAAACCATACAAGGATTACCTTGGGCAGTTACAATACTTATTGAACTACGGGATAGTCTTTATAGGGTGGTTCAATCTTTAGAAAGAACTATTGGTAAAGTAGTTGTATATTTACTCACAGAAGTGATTGGTGGAGGAATTGGATTAATTGGTAAAGGCATTTTACAAGGCATAGGCAATCGAATCAAAAACTAAGGATAATAAAGATATTATTTGTATTAAGAGAATTATCAAATGCACAATTATCATCAGAAATTAAATCAAGATAAACCCAGAAAAATCCTCAGTTTCATGGCTGGGAGTTTAATTTTACTACAAAGTATATTTAGTGGGAATGCAGTTTTAGCACAAGTCAAAAATCAGCAATTTGATTATAGTGACTTACTCCGAAGTATTCAAACAGGGGAAGTAAACAAAATTACTATTGATCCTGCTACGAATATTGCTTATGTATATTTATCGGAAGGAGATGAAAATAAGCCCCAAAAAGTTAAACTATTTAATCAAAACCCTGAACTCATTGCCAAAATTCGAGAAAAAGGCATTGATTTTGCGGTAGAGTCTTCGGCAGCCAATACCGTTGCTGTCATTAATACGATGCAACTAGGTATATTTTTAATTGTCATTATCGGTTTATTTGTATTAATCAAACGTTCGGCAGGTAGTGCGGCAGGGGCGATGAATTTCGGTAAATCAAGGGCTAAATTTCAAATGGAAGCCACTACTGGAATTGAATTTAAAGATGTTGCTGGAATTGAGGAAGCAAAAGAAGAATTACAAGAAGTTGTGGTATTTTTAAAAACTCCTGATAAATTTACCGCCGTGGGTGCTAAAATTCCCAGAGGTGTTCTGTTGGTAGGTCCTCCGGGTACGGGTAAAACTCTTTTAGCTAAAGCCATCGCTGGAGAAGCTGAAGTTCCTTTTTTCAGCATTTCAGGTTCTGAATTCGTCGAAATGTTTGTCGGTGTTGGTGCTTCACGGGTACGAGATTTATTCAAAAAAGCCAAAGAAAATGCCCCCTGTTTAGTTTTTATTGATGAAATTGACGCAGTAGGCAGACAAAGAGGTACAGGTATCGGTGGCGGTAATGATGAAAGAGAACAAACTCTTAATCAATTATTAACGGAAATGGATGGATTTGAGGGAAATACGGGCATTATCGTTATTGCTGCCACTAATCGCCCTGATGTCCTTGATTCGGCTTTATTACGCCCTGGACGTTTTGATCGCCAAGTTATCGTTGATTATCCTGATTTAAAAGGTCGTTTAGGTATTTTAGATGTTCATGGCGCTAATAAAAAAATTGATCCTGATGTCTCCTTAGAAGCGATCGCCCAACGTACTCCCGGTTTTAGTGGAGCAGATTTAGCGAATTTACTCAATGAAGCAGCAATTCTTACCGCCCGAAGAAGAAAAGAAGCCATTACGATGGATGAAATCAATGCGGCTATTGATCGGGTTATTGCTGGAATGGAAGGGACTCCTTTAGTTGATAGTAAAAGTAAAAGATTAATCGCCTATCATGAAATTGGTCACGGTATTGTGGGAACATTAACGAAAGGCCATGATCCCGTGGAAAAAGTAACTTTGATCCCTCGTGGACAAGCCAAGGGTTTAACATGGTTTACCCCTGATGAAGAACAAGGTTTAGTGTCTAAAACTCAACTTTTTGCTCGTATTACTGGTTTACTGGGAGGAAGGGCCGCAGAAGAAGTGATTTTTGGTGATGGTGAAGTAACCACTGGAGCAGGAAATGACATTGATAGAGTAACCCATTTAACTCGTCAAATGGTGACAAAGTTCGGGATGTCTCCTTTAGGTTTACTAGCTTTAGAAGGAGAAGAACAACCTTTATTTTTAGGTAGTGATAGCGTTAATCGGACAGAATATTCTCAAGAAATTGCCGAAAAAATTGATTTACAGATTCGAGGTATTATCTTAAAATGCTATGAAGATGCTAAACAAATAATTATAGATAATCGAGCTTTAATTGATTTTTTGGTAGATCTTCTCGTAGAAAAAGAAACCATTGAAGGGGATGTTTTTCGTCAAATAGTTAAGGATTATTCTTTTAAGAAACAAGTTTTAAATGTTTAGATAATCATTTTTTTTGATTTCTACCTTTACTCATAACAAATCAAAGATCATTGCTATATAATCAATTTTGCACATTGACTTAAATTAATTAAAAGTCTATCTCAAAACTATTAAATTTCTATCAAGATTATCTAACATTTATTTTATGAAAATTACTTCGCCTTTTATCAACCTCATTTTAACTTTAGTGGGGGGAATTCTTTTAGTTTCTTCTTTAATTGATTATCTTTTTCTTCTTATTCCCTTACAATTAGATGATCCTAACTGGCAAATTAATCTCACTAATAGTATCGTTGACCGAGGTATTGTGCCTTTAATTGGTATTACTCTATTACTTTTAGGATGGTGGATTAATGATACTAATAATCGACCAAAATCGAAAATAAGTATTCGTCTTCCTCTGTTTATTATTTCTAGTTTATTAGGATTATTATTTTTAATCTTAGTTCCAGTACATTTAAGTAATATTAACCGTGTTAGTGCTGATTTAATGAGTCAAATTGCTCAAAAAATAGAACAACAACAAACTCAAATTCAAGGTTTTGTTTCTCAATTAGATGCTATTTCTCGTAATCCTGAACAATTAAAACAGGAAATTGCTCAACGAACTCAAGTAATTGAAGCTGGTGGCGTAATACAAGGACAAAAAATAGATCCTCAACAGTTACAATTAATTACAGGTCAACGAGATCAATTACAACAAATTTTAGATTTATCTCAAAAACCTGATCAATTAAAAGCAAAGTTACAAGAAGTAGAAGCCAAACTACAAGTTCAACTCAAAGGATTAGAAGAAAAAGAAATCAAAAAAGCTCAAACTCTTGCCCTTAAACAAAGTTTACGCACTTCTATTAGTAGCTTAATACTGGCGATCGCCTATGCTGTGATTGGTTGGTTAGGGTTAAAAATGTTAATCGAAAAAGAGTCTTAAGAAAAAAAATCCCCAGAAAAGTGACGAACAATTGTTAATGACAAAGTTTTAGTTGATAATGAGATTATCATTCATCAATCAATAATAAATAATAGGGAACTTGTGTTACAACGGATAAAGCAAGGTTTTAAAAATGATTTAATTGCTGGATTGTTAGTAGTTATTCCTTTAGCTACTACTATTTGGTTAAGTTATGTCATCGCTAATTGGGCGATTAAATTTCTCACAGAAATACCAAAACAAATTAATCCTTTTGATGGACTTAATCCTATTGTTACTAATTTACTCAACTTTTCTGTAGGGTTAACTGTACCTCTGGGTTTAATTTTACTCATTGGTTTAATGGCAAGAAATATTGTCGGTAGATGGTTATTAGATGTTGGGGAAAAAATTTTACAAGCTATTCCTTTAGCCGGTGCAATTTATAAAACTCTTAAGCAAATATTAGAGACATTATTCCAAGATTCACAAACAAAATTTAGGAGAGTTGTTATTGTTGAATATCCTCGTGTAGGTGTTTGGAGTATGGGATTTGTTACGGGGAAAGTTAGTGATATGTTTCAAGAGAAATTAGATAAACCAATGTTAAGCGTTTTTATCCCGACGACTCCTAATCCTACATCAGGGTGGTATGCAATCATACCTGAAGAAGAAGTTATTAATGTTTCTATATCCATTGAAGATGCTTTTAAAGTTTTGATTTCTGGAGGTATTGTTAGTGCCAATAGTGGAGCAATAGTAACTAATAATAAAGTAAAAATACCACTACCAGTAAATAATTCTGATGTGTCTGTAACCCCTTTAAACAATGAATCTTTATCGGCAACGACTTCAGAAACAGTATAGTTATAAAATTAATTCTAAAAAAATTTTACAAAATATGTACTTTCTGTTACCATTATTGTAAAGAAATCTTACGGAGAAACATTGGTAACTCCCTACGAAGATTTCCTCAAGATTAAACGACAACAAATTTTTGCCGACTTTATATTTAGTCGGTTTTTTTTATGGTTTTTTACTTATAATCATCCGACTTAGTTAATTTTCGTTGGTGTAAAGGTGTAAACCTGCCGAAATCGGATATTGTTGTATCGAACTGAGGTATAATATTTATATTTAATAAACATAAAATAATGTATTAATATATCGTTAAATTTTCTGCATTATGTTATTATTTTAAGGATAAATAAATGAAATTTTTATTAAGTTAAAAATTATTATTGGTAAATATTTACCAATGTTACTCATATTTTAATTAATTAAAATAAAGAAAGAAGTAACAAAAGTAGTTGGGAACTTTACTAAAGATTTTAGTAAAAACTCAATATTGAGGCTTGTAGTTAGCCCCGTAAGATTATCCTTACAAAGCTAGAAATATTTGACTATATTTTTAGTAACTATAATCGGATAACTATTAATTAATATGGTGAATCGTCGCTCTTTTTTACAAGGTATAGGTAGTTTAACCCTAGCTTCTTTGTTGTCAGGTTGTGAAAAAAATTATGATTTAAAAGTTGCACTATTACAAGGCTCAATTCCGATACAATTAATTGCAGCCTTATCACAACAATCTCGTACAATGGGTATTGTTAACTTTGAATCTCAGGCAACCCTTGAAGATATATATAATTTATTGTTAAAATGGCAAGGTAAAAATGTATTAACTCAAAAGAATAAATCGCCTTTTTTACCTAACTTTTCGGATAATAAATCGACACCCAATGACTTAGTAACATTAGGTAATTATTCCTTAAATTTAGCTATTGCCGAGAAATTAATTGAACCCTTAGAATTAAATAAACTTCAAAATTGGCAAAATATCCCCCAAGAATTTCAGAATTTAACCAAGAGAAATGAAGAAGGAAAACTCGATAATAATGGTAAAATTTGGGGTGCAGCCTACCGTTGGGGATGTGTTATGATAGCTTATCGCAATGATAAATTTGCCTCTTTAGGATGGCAACCTCAAGATTGGCAAGATTTATGGCGACAAGATATTACTCGTCAAATTTCTTTGTTAAATCAACCCAGAGAAGTGTTAGGCTTAATTTTGAAAAAACTTGGTTATTCCTACAATACAGAGAATTTAAACACTATTTCCGAACTTAAATCGGAGTGGATAGCACTGCAAAAACAAGTAAAATTTTATGATGATATTAATTATTTACAACCTTTGATTTTAGGTGATACTTGGTTAGCAGTAGGTTGGTCAACAGATATATTACCGATAGTTGAAAAATATAGTAACATTTCCGCAGTTATACCTAAATCTGGTACATCTTTATGGGCGGATATATGGGTAAAACCTCGTCAAGAAACAAATAATCCTCAACAATTAGAAAAAATTTATGATTTCATTGATTTTTGTTGGGAGGAAAAATCCGCAAAACAAATCAATTTATTTACCAATGGAGTTTCACCTTTAAAATCACCTTTAAAAAGCAATCCCAAAATTCCGTCAATGTCTTCTGAAGTTTTTGCAAAAAGTGAGTTTATCGACACTTTACCAGAGTTATCCATTAAACAGTATCAACAATTGTGGAAAACCATAGTTTAAATTATTCTAATCAGTCCCAAAAATTCTTGTAGATTCTTGATTTTTTAAGAAAAAACTGTTACTATGGTAATGTTTGATAAAATTTAATGAGGGGTTATAGCTCAGTTGGTAGAGCACTGCAATGGCATTGCAGGGGTCAGGAGTTCGAGTCTCCTTAGCTCCATTAAGATAAAATACTACCTACTATAAAAGCAATTCTAGGTAACTAAGCTAGGTTTTTTACTAATTAGGGTTTGCTGAATAAATCAGAAAGCTATTAAAATCAAGGCTTGGGCCATCGTTAAGTTAATAAAAAAGTGCGTAGTTTTAGGCATTTTTGCTCAAAAAACAGGGTAGTATTATACAGTTACAAACTCTAATTTCAAAAATCAAAACCATTAAAACCTTTGCCCTTTGCTCATTGCCCTTTGCCCTACCCCTTCCTCAGACTTTTTCAGCAGACCCTAATTATGGGTAACGGAGTTACTTTAAGTAAAAAGTAGAAAAATATCTAGTTTAATTACTTTTAAAAATTGAGTTTTATTGATGTTCTAACTTAATTACGACTTATCGTCAATGATCAACTATCAACTACTTGTTATTAAACAGTTGCAGGAGCTGTTTTAGCAGTAAATTTAGCTCTATTTTTTCCTTTATTAGATTCTGTTTCCTCTAAAGGAACGAACTCAATATGATTTAATAAAGTAGTTACAAAGGCAAAAAGTAGAAAAGGTAAAGATAGAACTAAAACAATGCCAACCGTAGCAAAAGCATAGATTTGACGAGTACTACTCCATAAAGCTAATGTACTAGCAAGACTGATAAAAATAACTCCTAACCAAACAATAATTTGACCGTAAATATCTCCAAAAGAAAGAGTACAAATCATTCGATATTTTTTGTCGTTATCCATAATTATGTAAATTATATTTTTACTATATTTATCTAAGCTAAAGCTATAAATTAGTTCTATCTCAAATTTAAAGATTTTTAAAACAATTGCAAGAATAATTTACAATTTTAAACAAAACTAATTTTATCTTTAGGAAGTTAATTTATTAATTGTGGCTCTTCTACAGTAGTTAGAATAAAATAAAATAAAATAAACCTTATAAAGTTGACACTATCAAGATTATAAGAATTAACAATTAAATTTGTTTGTTATAGATTATTGACACCTAACACCTTTTTCAAGGAATAATTTATCATGAACAGAAGTAACAGAGCCTTAATTATTAATATTTACTAAACTTAGTCGTAATTTTTTATTTTCAAAACTCACGAAAAAAGGTGGGAAACACCCACCCAATAAACTAAGAGAATTTATATTACAATAGATTAATCTTCATAAAGACGACATTCATCAGCATCAGGATTATCATCACAATATCTCTCTAAAGAGGTTTTTTGAGGCTCATTTTCTTTTTGGTGAGAAGCCTCCGCCTGTAATTCTTCTACTGCATCCCAAGCCGCAGCACATTCAGGAGAATTTGTGCCACTAATATCACAAACTTCTCTGGCTTCTTTTAATTCTTCTTGGATTTTTTCTTGTATATTAGTCATATTTTTAACATACCTTAAGTATTTTTAGTTATCTTTTATAGCTTATAACAGAATTCGATTATTTGTGATCTGGATATAGTTGTTGATTTTGTGGAAAAACGTCCATTTAACTAACTTTATACAGTATTGCTATGGCACAAATTATATCTTATTTACACTTACCGCTCAAATTAAAGGTGATTCTAGTTTTTTATGCTGTTAGGTTTATTAAAAAAGATCAAAATTTGTCTCAAGAAGATTTTGATGCTAGAATTCAAAGACTTCAACAATTATTGACAAAAACACACTGCTGTTTGATGGATAAGACTAACGAGATCAATAATAAAACTAAAGAGTTAATCAGAAGTTAAAATTGAAATGAATTAAAAACGGATATTCTTACTAATTTACGAAAATATCTTGACAAAGAAAAAAAATATTTATCAAAAATATAGTATTACTTTTGAATATTTTATTATATTTTCCCTAACTTAGAGGTCACTTTTTGCTGTTTCAAAAATTCATCCTGACACGAATAAATTTATCAAACTATCCTTATGTTAAGATTTATTAAGCATAGGAAGAAGAAAATAAGAAGAGATGGAAAAACAACACAAAGTAATCGTTATCGGCGCTGGAATTGGTGGTTTAACCACGGGAGCATTATTAGCTCGTTATGGCTATGATGTTACTATATATGATCAGGCAATAGTAGCTGGTGGATGTGCTTCTACTTTTACTCGTAAGGGTTTTACTTTTGATGTTGGTGCGACTCAAGTGGCAGGTTTAGAAAAAGGTGGCATTCATCATCGTATTTTTAAAGAGTTAGAAATAGAATTACCCTCGACAACAGAATGTGATCCTGCTTGTGCGGTATTTTTACCCCAAGAAAAGCAACCGATTATGGTGTGGCGTAATCCTGATAAATGGCAAAAAACAAGAGAAAAACAGTTTCCGAATAGTGCAAATTTTTGGGCATTACTAAAGACTTTATTTGATGCTAGTTGGCAGTTTCAAAGTCGAGATCCTATTTTACCACCTCGCAACTTATGGGATTTATCACAATTAATTCAAGCCTTACGATTAGATACTTTTGTCACTGTGCCTTTTACCTTGATGACGGTGGCTGATGCTTTACGTTTATTTGGCTTAGGAAAAGATAAACGGTTAAAAACTTTCCTCGATATGCAGTTAAAGTTATATTCTCAAGTAGATACAGAAGAAACTGCTTTACTTTATGCGGCGACAGCTTTATCGGTGTCTCAATCTCCCCAAGGATTATCTCATCTTAATGGCAGTATGCAGGTGTTAAGCGATGGCCTTGTTGAAGGATTAAAAAAATATGGTGGCAAGTTATATATGCGTCATTTAGTGCAAAAAATTCATACGGAAAACGGTAAAGTAACGGGAGTTACTATTAAAAATCTGAAAACGGGAGAAATTAGAGAAGAAAAAGCCCATCATGTTGTGGGTAACGTCACTGTCAATAACTTGGTAACCATGACAGAAAAAATCCCCGTGACTTATAGTCAACGAGTGGAAAATTTACCTCCAGCTTCTGGTGCATTTGTCATCTATTTAGGAGTTGATATAACTGCAATCCCTGAAAATTGCCCTCCTCATCTTCAATTTTTATACGACTATAACGGGGAAATCGGCGAAATGAATTCTTTATTTATTTCTGTTAGTAAACAAAAAGACGGCAGAGCCCCTGAAGGTAAAGCTACGATTATCGCTTCTTCTTTTACCGATGTTAACCTTTGGTGGGATATACCTCTGGAAGATTATGAGGCACTAAAACAAAATTATACTGATAAAGCGATCGCCCGTTTAAAAGAATATTTTAACCTAACTTCCGAGACAATAATTCATCAAGAGGTTGCGACTCCTGTTACTTTTTATAAATACACAGCAAGAGAAAAAGGCATCGTTGGCGGTGTTGGGCAAAGAATCGGTACATTTGGCCCTTTTGGTATCGCTACTCGCACCCCTATTAATAATTTATGGTTAGTAGGAGACTCAACTCATCCGGGTGAAGGCACAGCAGGAGTCAGTTATTCGGCTTTAACGGTGGTAAGACAAATAAAAAATATGGATAAATAAAGCTAAACGGAGAAATTAGGAAATAAAAATTTAGCCTTCCTAAAAATAAAGCAACCATTGCACTACTTACAATATGATGGTTAATAAATTTAAAATTTTCTATTCTTAACTTAATGATACAATCATATTAAACCATAAAATGGGATATATGAGAAGATGTTTTCCTCATTTAAACAAGGATTTAAACAACAGTTATCTGAAATATTGAATTGGTTGGGACGATTATTTCTAATTGTGATAGCCATAGGAATTCCTACTTTTATTTTGTTAAATGGAGGTACTGTAGATGGTTGCGCTATTTCTGAATATATGCCTTTAATAGCGGGGATATTATCAACGGCTGGACTAATTCTGTTAATTGGAAATCCATTGATTGCTATTCTCGCTGGTGGCATTTTAGGATTAATACTTGATTTGCCATTGATTAAACATTTCTTATGTCAATGAAGTTTATTAATATGACTAACCTAATTGAAATCAAAGATTTATCTAAAAGTTTTAGACAATCTTTATTTGAAAAAAAAGAAGTTTTAAAACAAATTAACTTTACCTTAAAATCTCATGAATTTATTGTTTTAAAAGGTGCTAATGGTTCAGGAAAAACTACTCTAATTAATCTTATTTTAGGATTGTCAAAACCTGATAAAGGCAAAATCAAATTGTTTGGTAAAAGTCCCCAAGATTATCGTTCAAAAATTAAATTAGGTGTTGTGTTACAAAAAGTTTCTATTCCTAAAAATTTAAAAGTTATTGAGTTAGTGAGTTTATTTAGACAATATTATCCTAATCCATTATCCATAGACGAAATTTTCAACACGGTTAATCTTAAAGGAAAAGAAAAAAACTGGGCTTCTAAACTTTCAGGTGGTGAAGAACAAAGATTATATTTTGCCCTAGCTTTATCTGGAAATCCTGAATTACTAATTTTAGATGAACCGACTAGAAATTTAGATGAAGAAGGATTTAAAGAATTTTGGCAACAAATTGATAATTGTTGGCAGAAAAATATTAGTATTTTAATGGTAACAAATCAACAATCTGATTTACCTTATTTACAAAAATTTGGAACAAAATATATCTCATTAAATAACGGTCAACTTGAACAAATAATTGTTAGTTAAATTATGGGTAATAATCAAGAAACAGAAAGTAAAATTAACTATACTGGGGTTTTATTTCAACAAACTTTTATAGAAATATTACAATTAGTTAGAACACCATTATATCTATTCGGAATTTTTTTATTTCCTTCGTTAATTGTATTTTTTCCTAGTACTCAAAATTCAGCACAATTGATATTAGTTTTTTTCAGTGCTTTAATGCTATTGATTGTCTCAGTGGAAAGATTAGGAAAAAGAATCGCAACGGAAAGAATAGAAGGTTGGCAAAAATTAATACAAGTTTCTCCTTTGCCACCTAGTATATTTTTGAGAGCTAAAATTATAGTTACTTTACTAATATCAATTAGTATTTTGTTTCTCATGTTTATTTTTGGAAAATATCGATGGGGAATTGATACTCCTTTAATTGATTGGCTCAGTTTATTTTTCTGTTTAATATTAGGTATTATTCCTTTTGCAATTTTTGGTATAGCAATGGGATATTTATTCAATCCCAAAAGTGTTGATTCAATTTTAGGATTACTGATTCCGATGGCTTTATTAAGTTGTGGTTTGCCCCTTTCTGATGCTGAATGGTTTAAGATAATATTAGATTTTTCTCCTTTTTATCATTATGGACAATTAATTTTATCTAGTGCAAATATTAAAGATATTAACTCTGATGGAAACTTAATTTTTCATATAGCTTATTTATTAATATTTTCGTTATTTTTTTACTTTTTAGCTATTTGGGCTTATAAAAGAGATCAATCTTTAAGCTAAATAATAATGGTGGGCAATGCCCACCCGACAATTATACAGGCATACCTAAAATATCCTCGATTTTTGGCATATCTTCTAAGGCAATAACTCGCCCTTCATCTTCAAAACCGTCAATCTCATTGAAGTTTAAATAACGGTATAATTCACCTTTGAAAGGATCTATTTTTTCAGATACAATCGCCATATACTCCTCCACTGTAGGAATTTTGCCCAATAAGGCACAAACGGCGGCTAACTCAGCGCTACCGAGATAAACCCTTGCACCTTTACCCATACGGTTGTTAAAGTTACGGGTAGAAGTAGAGAATACTGTAGCATTATCCTCAACCCTTGCTTGATTTCCCATACACAAAGAACACCCTGGCATTTCAGTTCTTGCACCAGCCGCCTCAAAAATATCGTAAACTCCGCCCTTGCGTAACTGTGTTTCATCCATGCGAGTAGGAGGACAAATCCATAAACGCCCTTTAACTGTACCAGCACCTTCTAAAATCTTCGCTGCCGCTCGGTAATGTCCGATGTTTGTCATACATGAACCGATGAACACTTCATCAACTTTATCACCAGCACACTCGCTCATCAGCTTAACATTATCTGGATCATTGGGGGCAGCAACGATCGGCTCTTTGATTTCACTGAGGTTAACGGTTATAATATCCGCATATTCGGCATTTTCATCCCCAGACATCAGAGAAGGATTAGCTAACCATTCCTCCATTTTGGCAATACGACGCAATAAAGTACGAGCATCAGCATAACCTCTGGCAATCATATTCTTCATTAAGCTCACATTCGATCGCAAATATTCCCCAACGGTTTCTTCACTGAGTTTAATTGTACTACCAGAGCAAGAACGTTCGGCGGTTGCGTCGGTTAACTCGAAAGCCTGTTCAACTTTTAAATCTGGTAAGCCTTCCATTTCCATGATACGCCCGTTAAAGACGTTGATTTTATTCTCTGTGCCGTAGGTTAATTTGCCTTCTTGCATAGCTACCCAAGGGATTGCGTTAACAATGTCTCGTAATGTCACCCCGGGTTGTAATTCTCCCGTGAATTTGACTAACACCGACTCAGGCATATCTAAAGGCATCGCCCCTAAAGCCGCCGCAAATGCCACTAAACCTGAACCTGCGGGGAAGGAAATACCAAGAGGGAAACGGGTATGAGAATCGCCTCCAGTGCCTACAGTATCAGGCAATAACATCCGATTTAACCATGAGTGAATAATACCATCACCAGGGCGTAAGGCAACACCGCCACGAGTAGAGAAAAAATCAGGTAATTCTTTGTGAGTTTTGATGTCAACGGGTTTGGGATAGGCGGCAGTATGACAGAAGGTTTGTAAAGTTAAATCGGCATTGAATCCTAAACAAGCCAATTCTTTTAACTCATCACGAGTCATAGGTCCTGTGGTGTCTTGAGAACCAACAGTAGTCATCATCGGTTCGCAAGAAGTGCTAGGGCGGATACCTTCCACTCCACAGGCTTTTCCTACCATTTTTTGAGCTAAAGTAAACCCTTTACCAGTATCCGCAGGGGCGATTGGTCTTACAAATAGCTTACTTGGTTCTAATCCTAATGCTTGACGGGTTTTATCGGTTAAAGCCCGTCCAATTAAGAGGGGAATGCGTCCACCTGCTCTCACTTCGTCTAAAATGGTGTCAGGCTTAAGGGTAAAAGTGGTAATGGTTTCTCCGTTTTCGTTGGTGATTTTGCCCTCGTAGGGGTAAATGGTGATGACATCTCCAGTGTTTAAGTTGTTGACATCGCACTCGATGGGTAACGCTCCCGAATCTTCGGCGGTGTTGAAGAAGATAGGTGCAATTTTACCTCCCAATACATAACCCCCAGATTTTTTATTCGGTACAAAAGGAATTTCATTGCCAATATGCCATAATACGGAATTGATTGCAGACTTACGAGACGAACCTGTCCCCACTACGTCACCCACATAAGCTACAGGGTGTCTTTTTTCTTTTAATTTGGCAATGGTTTCTAACCCTTCTGGCATTCTCGATTCTAACATTGCCAAGGCGTGTAAAGGAATGTCAGGGCGAGTGGTGGCGTGGGGTGCGGGGGATAAGTCATCGGTGTTGGTTTCTCCTGACACTTTAAACACCGTCACGGTGATGGATTCAGGCACTTTGGGCTTACTGATAAACCATGCTCCATTTGCCCATGCGTCAATAACTTGTTTGGCGTGGGGGTTGGTTTCTGATAATTCTAAGACATCGTTAAATGCATCGAAGACTAAGAGGGTTTTGCTGAGGGCGTTAGCAGATTCGAGGGCTACGTTACTATCTTTAGATTTCAATAAACTGATGAGGGATTGCACGTTATAACCTCCCATCATTGTACCTAATAAGCTCACTGCACCTTGTTTGGAGATAACGGGAGATGTTAATTCACCTTTTGCTACTGCTGTTAAAAACCCTGCCTTGACGTAGGATGCTTCATCGACACCAGGGGGGATGCGATCGCGCAGTAACATCATTAATTCTTCTTTCAATTCCTCTGGGGGATTCTGCAACATTTCGCACAGGTGCGATGTTTGTTCGGCGTTAAGGGGTAAGGGGGGAATGCCTAATTTGGCTCTTTCTTCTGCGTGTTGATGATATATTTCTAACCAAGTCATCGTATTTATGCTTATTTTTTACAATAATTTACTATTTTAAGCATATCAAAGACATGAACAGGGGTTTTGTATCAATGTTAATAGTTTTGATGATATATTATTCATGGTTAAAGTAAGTAGTCAATTTATGTTTTGTAACGCATCTCAAATTTATCAATTTTTAATAGAAGATAACATCACAAAAAGTGAAGGTAAAATAACCTTTGATTTTTTAAATATATCTATTGACATTAATCAAAAAAGTGCCATTGGAGATTTATTTCAAGAATGGTTTGCACAATGGTTAAAATCAAAAAATATTGAATTTAGAATGAAGTCTAATACTCAAGAATTTCCTGATTTTTTATTAGATTTAGAGTCAGATAGACAAAATTTATTAGAAATAAAAACATTTAATTATAGTGCTTCTCCAGCTTTTGACATTGCTAATTTTGAGGCTTATTGTCGGTCATTAAAAACGAATGCTTATCGTTTAGATGCAGATTATCTAATCTTTGGTTATGACTTAATAGATGCAAAATTTTATATTCGAGAAATTTGGTTAAAAAAAATTTGGGAAATTACTGGTAAATCAACAAGATACCCAATCAACTGTCAAATTAAACAAGATACTATTTATAATATCAGACCAATACTTTGGTATTCTGAACGAGCAAAAATAAAGCCATTTAACAATAAAAAAGAATTTCTTAATAGCATATATCAAACTTTAATTTCTTATCCTAAAACACAGGAAAATAATCAGGATTGGTTAAAAATAGTCACAGAAAACTATTATTTTTATACAAAGCAAAGGTTATAATTTTCACGGGATTCACACTCTAATTTTTGCATTAATATTCTTTGACAAATTTCACTTATTACTGGAATAACTACAGTATTTCCTAATAAATCATAGGCTTTATTAATTGGTAAATCTATATCATAATTTTCAGGAAATCCAAATAATCTTAAACCTTCTCTAATAGTTAAATTTCTAATACCATTACCATCGATAACACCTAATTTCTGCATATCAGTAGCGACTAAAGTAGGAGCAAAATCTAAAGGGTTTAATATTTTATTCAATTCAAAGCTCAACTTTCCTACAACTATATTGTAGCCTTTCTCTAAGTCTGTACGATATTCTCTTTTCTTGACTATTTGACCATTTTTATTAATAACTTCTATTAAGTCTTTTGGGTGTTCATATTTTAGGTATTTCTTATCAACTAAATCATCTAACATACATTTTAAATTTTCATCAGGATAAAAAGAGCCAATTTCTTCAATAGTTAATGGTATGCCATCCATCCACGTTATGCCTTTTTTTTCTGACCATATTTTTCTTCTTCTTTGTTTTAATAATAAATTTAATAATTCTTTTTGTTTAGTAGAAACTTTTTCCTTTAATTCTATATCCCAACTATGAATATTATCATCTCCTCCTCTTTTATCTTTGATCGATTTTCCATATAGTTCTTCAAGAGAAAAATGATTTAATAACAGATTAATAAACTTAGTATTAAAAGTTGGTTGTCCAGTTTCTAAAATATCTATTAATTGACGTTGTTTGTGTTGCTTAAAATCTAATGATATACAATTATTTTTAGTTCCAACTATATAAATTCTTTTTCTATTTTGAGGAATACTAAAATTAACACTATTGATCACTTGCCACGTCACTTTATATCCTAAATTATCTAATTTATATAAAATAGTATTTAGTGTTTTACCTTGATCATGTTTAACTAAACCTTCAACATTTTCTAACAAAAAAGCAAAGGGTTGTTTATCTTTTAAGATTCTTTCTATCTCAAAAAATAATGTTCCTCTAGTATCTAAAAATCCTTGTCTTGTACCAGCATTGCTGAAAGGTTGACAAGGAAAACCAGCTAATAAAATATCAAAGTTAGGTATATTTTCACTTTTAATGTTAGTAATATTTTTTGTTATTTCTTGCTCTTTAAAATATTTATTATAAGTATCAAGGGCATAAGATTTAATTTCAGAAGTTAAGACGCATTTACTATTAATATTTAGATTTTTACAGGCTTGTTCTAATCCAATTCTCATTCCTCCTAAACCTGCAAATAAATCAATAAATTTAATTTCTTGTACCATAGATTTTTACTCAATAAATTTTACACTAAGGATAATTATATCTCAGTTTTTCAAATTATATGTTAAATTTTACTATAATGTTCTATAAAATCATAATCGTATAAGATAAAATAAAGTTAAGCAATGATCAAATTACATCCAGAATTTATAACTAAAAATGGTAATAAAGAATTTTCTGTTTTACCTTATGAAGAATTTGTCAAAATTAAAGAATTATTAGAAGATTTAGACGATTTGCAAGATTTAAGAAAAGCTAAAAAAAGAAGAAAAAAATAGTCCTTCAATTCCTCTAAATGAAGTCAAAAAAATGCTTAATTTATCATAATTTTTTTTCGGTTTAGGAGGTGCGATCGAGCTTATGATAAAATATAAATCATAATAACAAGGATGTGATTATGATCAATACTGCGATCGTTGATAAGAATCAAAATAATAAAAAAACTTATTCTATTAAAGAATTAGTAAAACTTTCTCTTGAAGAAAGAGCTAAGATTTTAAGCCCTATAATTAATCAAATTGCCGAAGATATAAATAATGATCCTGAATTTTATCTTTTCTCTCATTTAGACGGAGAAGGTATCGAAAATGACGATTAATCCTCAAAAAGGAGAGATTTGGCAGGTTAATTTAGATCCGACTATTGGGCAAGAAATCAAGAAGATACTCCCTGTTGTTGTTATTAGTTCAAATATTTATAATCCTATTGCTTTAAGAATTATTATCCCCATTACTACTTGGCAAGATAAGTTTCTTGATCGCCCTTTTATGGTAAAAATAAGTCAAGATAAAAATAATGGATTAGTTCAAGATTCTGCGGGAAATGTTTTACAAATTAGAAGTATATCAACCCAAAGATTTATCAAAAAAATTGGCTTTATTTCTCCTGAAATTATGAGTGATATATTGGATTCACTTATGATTAGTGTTGATTATTTCTAAATTTACAACGATTCGATCGCTTTTGATTTATTTTAAACAGATACAACACTAAAATATTTTTTAAGAAAGAATGGGGAAAAAAGAAAAACTAATTGATAAACTTAAAAATAGCCCGAATAACATCACTTTTAGCGATATTAGTAAACTGTTAGAATTAGAAGGATTTATTCTCGATCGAATTACAGGAAGTCATCATATTTTTGAGAAAGGTGATATTGTTTTTGTGATCCCTGTTCATCGTAACCGAGTAAAATCAATATATGTTAAAAGAGTAATAGAATTAATTGAGAGAGAATAAAAATGAATTATCCAATGGTTATTTATCCTTGTGAAGAAGGCGGATTTGTGGCAGAAATACCTTGTTTAAAAGGATGTCTTGCCCAAGGAGAAACATTACAAGAAACGTTAGAAGAATTGATAATTATTAAAGATTTATGGTTAGAAACTGCACGGAAAAAAGGGAATAAATTACCTGATGAAAAATTAGCAATTTCTCAAGTTAAAGCATTAAGTTTATAACTTTAGCATCAATTATAATAAATAAAGTTACATTAATGAGGGTTTAAATATGACAACAAAATTAGCAGAAATTAAAGAAATGATTTTTCAACTTCCTCCAGAAGAAATTAATCAATTAATTAAAGAAATTAATGAGACAATATCAACAAAAGATTTTATGAAATTAGCTGAAACAGGATTTGAAGAATGGAATGATCCAGAGGAGGATATTTATAGTAATGATACCGAAAATTAGAAAAATCTGGTTAGTTTCTTTTCCTTTTAGTTATTTAAGTGCAACAAAACTTCGTCCTGCTTTAGTTATGGCTAATCATAAAGAAGAAGTAATTATTTTAGGAATATTCTCAATAATACCAGATGAAAACTTACGAGAAACTTGGGTTTTAATTTCTGAAAATGATCGAGAGTTTAAACAAACAGGATTGAAAAAAATGTCTTTAATTAGGGGTGATAAAATAGCAACTCTTAGTAAGTTTATTTTTCAAAAAAAGTTAGGTATTTTATCCTCTGATTTGATGGAAAAAGTTAATTTAGCTTTGAAGAAATCTCTTAATTTATAAAGTGTATATCGATCACATCTTTTCGGTTTATGAGGTGCGATCAAAATTTTACAATAATTTATGATCGATTCCTTACAATTGTTTGAATAATGAATTTACTAAAAGGACAAACTTTTATCGATTTATTTGCTGGAATTGGGAGTTTTCATCAAGCATTAAATTATTATGGTGCAAAATGTGTTTTTGCTTCCGAATGGGATAAATACTGTCAGGAAATTTACTTAAAAAATTATGGTTTTTTGCCTGAAGGAGACATAACTAAAATTAACGAAAATGATATTCCTCCTCACGATATTTTATGTGCTGGTTTTCCTTGTCAAGCATTTAGTATTTCAGGAAAACAATTAGGATTTAACGATACCAGAGGTACTCTATTTTTTGATGTAGCTAGAATTGCTAATTATCATCAGCCAAGATTATTAATTTTAGAAAATGTCAAAAATTTTGCTACTCATGATAATGGAAAGACTTTAAAAGTTATAATTAAAACCTTAAATAATATTGGTTATGATGTTTTTTATAAGGTATTAAATGCTTCTAATTTTGGTGTTCCACAAAAGCGAGAAAGAATTTATATTTTAGGTTTTAGAAAAGATTTACGGGTTAAAAATTTTACTTTTCCTGAGTGCAATGGAAAGCCTACAAAATTAATTGATTTTTGTTTGGATGACTCAGAAACTAAAGAATTTATTATTAATAGACATGATATTAAATTCAAAGAAGATATTGATTTGATTCCTAATATTTTTGGACATTATCCCCAAAAACCTATTAGGATTGGTACTATTAATAAAGGTGGGCAAGGTGAAAGAATTTATCATCAATGGGGTCATGCTATAACTTTATCAGCTTATGGAGGAGGAGTAGGAGCAAAAACTGGGATTTATTTAATTAATGGTAAAATTAGAAAATTAGCACCAAGAGAATGTGCCAGAATTACGGGCTTTCCCGATGATTTTATTATTAATAATAGTAAGAATATTGCTTATAAACAGTTTGGTAATAGCATTGTGGTTAATGTCTTAAAATCAATCATTCAAAATGTTTTCGAGGTAAACAGTTTATTTAATACGATCTCTTATAGTAATCACTTTAGTCATAATTTAGCCTTCTCCACGCTTAAGTGTTAAATACTATTCAACCCCTACGAAGCTAGTTGCGCTCGAATCTTTTTGGTTTATGAGGTGAGATCGAGCTTATGATAAAATACAAATCAGAATAACAAGGATATGATTATGACCAACACTGCGATCGCTAATGTTGAACAAAATCAGAAAATAAATTATCCTTTCAAGAAACTTTTAAAACTTTCTCTGGAAGAAAGAGCTAAGATTTTAAGCCCTATAATTAATCAAATTGCCGAAGATGTAAATAATGATCCTGAATTTAATCTTTTCTCTCATTTAGACGGAGAAGGTATCGAAAATGACGATTAATCCTCAAAAAGGAGAAATTTGGCAGGTTAATTTAGATCCCATTATTGGGCAAGAAATCAAGAAAATACGCCCTGTTGTTGTTATTAGTTCAAATATTTATAATCCTATTGCTTTAAGAATTATTATCCCCATTACTACTTGGCAAGATAAGTTTCTTGATCGCGCAGCGCCACTTCGTGATCGAGCTTTAATAGTTTAGAATGATAAGAGAATCTCTATTAACGGTAAATAGTTATGGTGACAAAACAAAAAATTCAAGAAAAATTAGATAGTTTAACACCAGAATAACTTAACCAAGTTTATGGAATAATTGAAGAATTAAGTAATCTTGAAAACGTTGAAAAAAAACCTAGTTTGATGGCTAAATTGCAGAAAATTTCTATTGATGCACCTGAAGATTTCTCTGTTAAACTTGCTACTCGTTTTGGGAGAGATGTCAGTGAGGACTAAAATTTTTATTGATACTTGGTTTATTATTGCTTTAATTAATAAACGAGATCAATATCAATATCATCAAAAAGCGTTAGCCTTAGCTGAAAAATTTGAAAATTATCCTTTGATTACAACGGATGCAATTTTGTTAGAAGTTGGCAATAGTTTATCAAGAAACTGCAAAGAAAAAAGGGCTTTAGCCCTTAGAAAACAAGATAAATTTATTAAATAGCGAAAGTTTAAAAATTATATTTAACGTTGAAATATAAACCATCATCTTGAATGTTATTACCTCGATCAATTAAATCAATTAAAGGTGGTGCATAATCGATTCTCATGTTTAAATTTTCTATAGGTTGCCAGATTAATCCTAAGCCTAAAGCCGCTATAAAACGTTGATTTGGGGAAAAATTAGGGTTTCCTTGTACATTCCAAACTGATCCCATATCGAAAAATGGAGCTACTTGAAATACAGGCAGTCTTTCTTCATTTCTAACAATGGTAATTCTATCTTCTATGGAAAAACGAAAACCGTTATCTCCTGCTCGTACATTTTGTCGATAACCTCTTACGGATTGTCCACCACCGATTACAAACTGTTCTGAGGGCAATAAAGGATCAAAACTGAGTTGAATATCTCCTTGTACAATTAATAAGTTATCAGGATTCAATAATTGCACTCTCTGAATTTGTCCTAACCATGCTAAGAAATAACCATCAGGATCATTTGCCTGGTTAGAAGTTGTCACATCAAACAATCCTACTCCTAGACGAAATTGCGATCGCAAAGCCCATGCTCCCAAGGTTTCACGTTTAACATAATCTTGACCAAAACTGATAACATTAGTGCGAGTAATACCATCATCATTAGGACCAATACCAAAAGGAGTCGGTCCTTGAAAAGTGAAAGTTTGACCATTACGATAACTCATGCCCAAAGATAAAGCAAATTCCTCTCTAGGAGTACGAATTAAAGGTTGACGATAAGTTAACTCATAATATTGACTTTCACCACTAATATCCAACTCTTGAAAATCACCTTCTACCACAGTATTTTCTTGAATAGAAACCCTTGCTTGTAAAGTACCATTCATGGCATTAAGAGGAATAGTATAACCTAAATCAAGATTATAAGTACCAGCCCAATCTTCTAAACGAGGTTGGTAAGATACAGAAAAACTGTCACCCAACCCTAAAACATTACCATAACCTGCGGCTAGAGTCATTTGAGTACCGCCGATACTAGGAGGGGAATAATTATCAATACCCACGGTGGCAAAAAAGGGATTTGCTTCGGTAACTTTGACAACTAAAATACTTTGTTTTTCGGAGTTACCTTGTTTTAAACTAGCTTCAATATTTTCGATTAAAGGATCAGTTTTTAGTAACCGTAATTGATCTTCTAAATTACCTGAATTAAGAGGGGTTTTTGTACCTAAACTAATTCTTTGACGAACATAATTTTCTAATCTTGACGCGCCTTCAATTTCAATGGCTTCTATTTGTCCTTCATTGACTTGAATAATAGCAACATCATCCACAATATTTTCAACAATAGCTCTAGTGGTGATATAACCTTGATTGAGATAAAGTTGCGTAATTTGAGCTGATATATTTGCTAAAGTTTCGTTAGTAATGTTTTGATTTTTATAAGGTTCAATAATTGTATTAATTTCATTATTAAAAATACTATTTCCTTTAACTTCAATACTTTTAATATAAACTTCTGAAGAATTATTCTGAGTAATAAATGTAGGTTTTTTAAACGAATATTGATTATCTAGTATATTTGCAGATAAAGTAATATTTTCAGATTGTATTTTAGTATTAAAATTATTAGCAAATACGGGTAAAATTGAGAATAAAGGAGAGAAAGAAAACGAGCTGAGACTTAGTAATAAAGTTTTTTTATAGTTGTTTTTAGCCATGATTTGATAAATAGTTTTAAAAGATCTTAATTATTTTGAGTTAATTATATAGAATAAAGAGATAATCGTGACAATTTTATTCTTACAAAGTTAGGGGAATTTTATCTCAATATTTACACAATAAAAACCCCTAAAATTTTATGATCTTTAATATTAATAAAAATATCAAAAAAATAAAATTATTATAAGTAAGTAAAGCTAATAAAAAATATTATTAATTATTACCAAGGATTACCAATCATGGTGAAAGGAGCCCAATAAAAAGGATGGGTAAAATCTTCTTTTTGACGAGAAGTTTCTGGCAATCCTTCTAAAGAAACCTCAGATTTAGGAGTAATAATCTTACTACCATCGTCAGTTTTATAAATTTTGCCTGTCAACATATCTAATTGAGTTTGTCTTAAGGCTTCTGCTTTTGTGGTTTGTTGCTTAAGTTGACTATAAAAATCTGTCATCAATGCTAATGTACCAGTATCGCTCACTTGCCAAACACTACCCATAGCGGTTTTAACTCCAGCTTGTACGGCTAAACCAGCGAAACCTAATTCAGCGATTTCGTTACCAAAAGCAGTTTCACAAGCACTTAACACCATTAATTCCACCAGAGGTTGATTTAAACCAAGAGTACGAATTTCATTTAAAGGTAAACGAGAATTATATAATTGAATAAAACTGTCAGAGGTTTCCGTGGGGTTAAATTCCCCGTGAGTACCAAAATGGACGATGCCATAAGGTTTACGCTCTAAATTAGCCTTGATTTCCTCTAAAGTAAAGTTACCATTAAGATAACGTTGATAATCTTCTGTAGGCTCATCATTCCACACTTTTTTAATGGTTGGTAATTCAACTCCGACGGCAGGAAGAGGAGTAACTCCAGTATCAGCAAATTGTGATGCACCCATAGCTAAGAGGCTTAAATCTTTAATAGGGCGATAACGATTATCATTTAAGTTAAGACTAGGTGCTAAACCACTGCTATATTTTTCCACCAAAAACTGTTGACTATTAGTATCATATAAAGCGGCGATGGGGATAAAACGAATTTCGGCGGGTAAAATAAATAACAAATTAGAGATTTCTTGCTCTTTCAATTGAGATTCAATAGGAGCAATTAACCAACTATATAATTCTGCGGCATTAGTTTTATAATCATCATTAAGAGCAAAATTATCGGACACTTTTGACCATAAATTTGTAGCCGATTCAACTACTTGCTGACGATTTACAGGAACACTTACTCGAATAGGTTTACCCTTATTTGTAACAATTAACAAGTCTAATTGATCTTCTTGGGCTGGTTTAAAACTGATACTAGGTTGAAGATTGGGTTTATTAATATCAACTTGACTATATTCTTGAGTATTAGTCGCTTCTCTTCGAGCAAATTCTTCCTCTAAGTCTCGTGGTTGATAACCTTTAGGAGTAAAACTAACGTAAATAAACGCTGGTTTTTCCGCCGCTTCTCGCTCGATGGTGGTTAAAATTTCTTGAGCTTGAGTTATGGTTGCAATGGGAAGAGACGGTGGAAGAATAGTTGCTATTTGGGGGGTGGTTTCTGGAGGTGGTTCTACTGCATTATTTCTGTCACCATCTTTTTTAAGAAGATCTATTTTTTTTTGTTTAGGATTTACAATAATAGGTTTAGGTTCTAAAAGATTAACATTTATATTCCCTTCTTGAACTACCTCAAAATATTGATCAGGATTGATGGAAAATTCTCCATTAGTGATGATTCCTTTAGTGCCGTTATTACTAGAATTACCCACCGTAAAAGGTAAACGAGGATCTGATGTTTTATTTGCTTGAGAATTATCAGGGAAAAAGTCGATGGAGATTGATCCTCCTCCATTTCTACCGCTACTGTCAATACTAATATTTGTATTTGGGATGGTGTCAGTTACCCTTAAGCGCCCAAAAGTTGATATATTTACATCTCCGCCCCTACCGTTATTACTACTGGTATTAATACTACTGACTTGAATATCATTGGGAGCATTTAACGTTACATTCCCCCCGTTGCCTGTACTTCCTGCGGTTTCAATATTCCCCGTGTTTATGATTGTCGCTGAATTGATGGCGATCGCACCTCCCGTAGTAGCTGAAGTATTAAGGTTTTCAGTATTAACACTAGAATTATTACTGATAAGGGAAATATCACCGCCTTTGGTAACAATATTTTCAGTGGTAATTTGTTGAGCAGTAATATTAACGTTAGTATTGGTACTTGATATGTTTTTAGCAGAGAATGAGCCTTGAGTATCGAAAACAGTATTTTTAGACAGAATGAGATTACTATTTAAGTTTTGATTTCCAGTAGTAGAAACTAAACCACCGCCAAAATTAGTATTATTAGCAGTGATAGATAAAATATTTAAAGCCTGATTATTGCCGATGGAGTCATTAATTAAAATATCACTATTACCAGCATTGAGAGTTAAATTTTGATTACCGTTAATGCTGCCGAGAATATCTATATTTCCTCCCTTTCGATTATTTGTAGCAAGGGTGACATTATCTCCCAAAATAACATTATCATCGATAATTATGTCATTGCCTTGAGTGATAATATCAGCATTTAAAGTAGTAGTAGTTTTCGCACCTTTGATAGTGATGGAAGCGTTATCATTACCGTTAATGGTTTGATTAACATTAATATTACTAGCTTGGAGTATTAAAGGATCATTAACCGTTAAAGTTTCATTAACCGTTATATTACCTAGACTATTGTTTTGTCCGATGGTAATAGTATTAAAGCCATTAGCTTGATTAAGATTGGTAATTACGAATTGAGTATCATTACCGCTACCAATAAAAATATTACCGTTAGGATTAGTTGTTTGTAACAATAAATTACCCGACGCAGAAGAAATTATACCCCCATCAGAAAAATTAACTCCGTTTAAACTGCGCACAGTTAAGTTATTAGAAGCAGTATTAATATTACCTGAGAAATTGATTTTACCTTGAGTACTAATTAAATTTGCGTTGTCCTGAATAATAAAGTTGTTATAATTTTGATTGCCAATGGTAGTTATATTTGCATTACCTAAAGCCGAAAGACTAGGATTTCCTGAATTTAAAAAAGCCGAATTATTGCTTAAACTAAAATTACCTGATGTAGTTAAAAATTGTCCTTGTATTGTGCCATTTACGTTAATATTATTGCCTTGAAGATTTATATTTCCTGAAGTGACATTAGTAGAAGTTAAAAAGGTTAAAATAGGACCTAGAATAAGATTTTTTCCTGAAATATTTACCTCTCCAGAAGATAAAGTGCCAAAAGCGGCTACCGCAGGAATAGTAACATTACCATTATTGCTAGTAATAGAGATATTTCCTGCATTCGTAGCGAAAGAAGTTCCACTGGTAGCGGTAGTATTAACCACACCACCAAAATTAATATCATTTTCCGCCGTTATTATAATATCACCACTGGCTTGATTATTTCTAGCGGTACTAATAGCTAGAGGTTGATTTTCATTAGCTTTTCCAGAGATGGAAACACTGTCATTAGCGTTAATAGTTAGGGAAATAGGATTAGATGAAGTTTGATTAACTTCAATGCTTTTTGCTGTGAGGTTATTGGTGGTAAAGATGGTGCTGGTATTTAAAATAACATCATCGTTATAAGTTTGATTTCCCGTTGTTGTGATATTGGAATTACCGAAGAAGGGAATATCCGAAGGAATATTCGGGTTATTGTTTAAAGTCAAATTCCCCGTGGTGGTTAAAGATTCTCCCCTGATTTCTCCTGTGACAATAAGATTATTTCCTTGTAAATCAATTATTCCACCAGTACTATTGGCTAAATTATCAATATCGAGAAAACTAATAATTGGTCCTAAATTAAGATTATCACCACTAACATTTACTTTACCAGAAGTATTGATGCCAAATGTACCAATACCAAACACAAAAACATCTCCATTTCTACTTCTAATAGATACATCTCCAGCATTAGGTACAAAACTATTAACATCGGATGCCGTTGTATTAATTGCCCCTGTTATATTAATATCATTTTCCGCTGTTATGGTAATATCACCACTGCCTTGATTATTTCTGGCGGTGCTGATAGCTAAAGGCTCGTTATTATTTACTCTTCCCGTGATTGAAACACTGTCATTAGCGTTAATAGTTAGGGAAATAGGATTAGATGACGTTTGATTAACTTCGATGCTTTTAGCTGTGAGGTTATTTGTGCGGAGGGTTATATTTTGGTTTAAAACGACTTCATCGTTATAAGTTTGATCACCTATGGTGGTAATGTTTCCATTCAGAGTAGTTATACCATTTGTATCCGTAATTAAACTATTCCCATTAATACTACCTTGTACTATTGTGCTATTGGGAGAGTTAAGAATAATGTTTCCCCCATTCTCTGTGGCATTGATACGACTTGTATTAATAGAACCAACAATAATATTTTGACCTGAAATATTTACATCTCTTCCTCTAGCTACAATGGTATCACTAGAATTCATGGAAAAATCGCCAATACCGTTACTATCTGCATCTGCGGTGAAAGTAACAGAAGTACGAGGATTTACACCAGTGGTGAGATTAGGCTCAAAAGTAAGGTTATTATCTGTTAAATTTTCAATGGTAATATTGTTATTCGCTTCAATTAAAACATTAGTTGTACCTGATAGACTTTCTAATGCCAGTTCTGATATGCTAAAGTCATTTTCTAATCCATCTCCTGCTAAAATTTCACCATCATCAATTTGCGAATCATCTTGTGCAAAACTTCCATTGACAATAGTTACATTTTCAGGGTCTAATAATAGTGTACCTGTATTTCCTTTTGGTGCTGTGGTATCAACTTTTCCGTTAAAGTTAAGGTTTTCTTTTCCTGATACTTCTACAAAACCACCGTTACCGCCATTAATTCCGCCTTTAGCCTCGATGTTTCCTGTAAATGAGGTATTTTTATCACCCCAAATTATTACTTTTCCACCTTCCCCACTAATATTAGCATTTGCCTTAATAGTACTATCTTTATCAACTACAGTAATTTGAGAGTTAGGAATTGTGCCTTTTCCTTGAAAATCGCCTCCAATTAAGACTTTTCCGCCTCCTGTCGCTCCATTTGCCTCAATTTCGCCGTTTATTACCCCAACTTTATCCCCTAAAACAGTGATTTCTCCTCCTAATTTCTGAGAAGATGTGCTGATTTTTCCTGATGCGATCGCTATTCCTGTTTCGTTAGGTATATTTGTATTGCCTACTTGTATTTGAGGGTTAATGCCATTAACCCCTACATTATTGGTTGTTATATTGGGAGTATTAATTCCTGCGTTATTTGCCCCTGTTAATAAAGTGGGTAAATCTTGGGGGGTGAACCCTAGTAAATTTCCTTGCTCATCTTTAGGTATATCAATCTCTAAGCTCAATAAACTACCTTCGGGGGTTATTTTTATCCTTGATGTGCCTTCAACCGCCTGTATATTGATTTTTCCTTGGGGAGTCTCAATAGTACCAGTATTGATAACGTTACCGCCAATAAGGTTGATATTGCTTCCTTGCGCTACTTTTAAATCTCCTGCGTTGATGATACTTCCGTTTTGATTGTTGTTAAAGACAAAATTTCTGGGATTATCTGTTAAGTTTTGATAGTCGTTACTGCCGATGGCGTTTAAAATTCCATTGTTAAAACCAATACTTGTAGCGGTGGTGGCAGTAAAATCAGCAGGTACATTTATACTAGCACCCTGACCAAAAACAATCCCCGCTGGATTCATTAAAAAGAGGTTAGAGTTACCTCCCACTACTTGAATTAACCCATTGATATAAGAGGGATTTCCCCCTGTTACTCTGGTGAGTATGTTTTGAATGTTGGGATTTGTCAGAAAAGTTGCTATTTGTTGTTGACTCAAACCAAATTCTCGAAAACTATGAAATAAGTTTTTCCCGTCTCTGGATAATGTATTACCATCTATGGTTATGCGATCGCCATTTTTAGTCACAATAGTAGCAGTGTCACCATCGGTAATAATTTGTTGAGCATGGGCAAATCTTGTATCAACAATACCAAGAATTGATAATATGGCAATAAATAAACTAAGTTTTCTGAACATAAACTTTACCCATAACAAAACAGGAATTAATAATATCGTTATTGTAATAACTCTTTAATTTTCCGTCAATAGAATTAATAATTTTTTATTTTATCTTAACAATGTACTACCATTAGTAATGATCTTATTTTTAGCTATTCTAAAGTTGAATAAAAAAAATTTAATAATGTTACTTTTCAGTATGATCATGTTGGCTTCTTTTTTCCATTTTTGGCGAATTCTCTTGTTGGGGAAAATTAATAATAGTATTGGTAGTAATCAAGAAATTATAACGATAAAAAAAATATCCAATAATAATTCTGAAATTCTGCAAAAAACTGAAAAAGAAAAAGTCTTAGAAAAAATTGCCCAAGAAACCAATGTTAGAATTTTTACAACGGATAATAATATAGAAATAGGGGGTAGTGGAGTTTTAATTAAGAAAGAAAATAATACTTATTTCGTAGTCACAAATAATCATGTTATTAATGATATAAATACTCCCTATAATATTTCTACTTATGATGAAAAAATTTATAAAGGAGAAGTAATTAAAGATAAGAATAATCTTAATCAAGAGGATTTAGCTTTATTAAAATTTGATAGTTTAGAAGACTATAATATTATCAAAATTTCTCAGAAACCATTGATGAATAATGAGGTTATTTTAGCTAGTGGGTTTCCTTTTCAAAAAAACTTGAAACAATCACAAAAGTTATATTATACTATGGGAAAAATAGAAATAATTTTAAGTAAGGCTTTAATAGGAGGTTATCAATTTGGTTATACCAACTTAGTTCATAATGGTATGAGTGGAGGTTCTATTTTGAATGAAAAAGGCGAATTAATTGGACTTAATGGATTAGGTAAATATCCTATTTTTGGCAATCCTTATATTTATGAAGATGGTTTAATAATTGATGAGAAAGAAAACGATAAAATGAGTGAATTAAGTTGGGGAATACCTGTAAAAAAAATAGAAAAATTTATAGAAAATAATAATTAATAAATTCTTATTAAGATTTTTATAAAACTAATTTGATAATGATTAAATAATTAAAATGCCACCAAAAGCTGATAAGTTACAACAAAATATAGAAGGAATTAAAAGTTTTTTAAATAGGAAACTAATTTATTATCCTGAATTAAGTAATACTATTAGTAAAATCAACAATATTGAGAGTATTTTATCAGAAAAAAAATTAACTTTACAAATTATTGGTAATCAAGAATATTTGACTCAAGCTATATTTGACTTAATAAGTAAAAATCAAGAGTTTACTCAAGGTTATAAGATTAAATATGACTTAATTCCTGATATACCTCAAGAAACTAAACCAGAATATATTTATAAATTAAAAGTAGCTAATTCTGATGATTATATAGAAGAAATTGAGTTAAAAAATGAAGATATTTATACTCTGGGAAGATGTCCTGATTTAAACTTAGTAATAGATGGTAATATTTATCGGGGAATTTCATGGAAACACGCAGAAATTAAACAAATTGTTAATAAAAATAATGAAAAACAATGGCAAATTAAGGATTTGAATAGTAGTAATGGTATTTATGTTAATGGTCACAAAATTATTGATTCTTATATTTTACAATCAAATGATTTAATTACTTTGGCAAATGATCAATTAAATTTTACCATTGCTGGTTATATTTTTACGGAAGAAATTATCATCGATGACAATAATCTAAATAATGCTTATTATGATGTTATTAATTGTGATTTATTATTATTAGTCACAGAATATAAAGCTAATCTTTCTCAAGAAATAATTAACTTTTTAACAACTTTAGATATTAGGAAAATATCAAAACAATTTTTAATTCTTGATGTAGATGAGGATAAAAAAGAAAATAACTTAGATGAAATTATTAATAATTATCAAAGTTGGTTAGATACTCAAAATTTTGATTATAAAATAGATTTTTTTCCTGTGGATTTAAAACCCTATTATGAGGAAGATTATCAAGGAGAATTATCTAAAACAATGCAAAAAAGACTAGATAAATTTATAAAAGGTTTAGGAAATGTTATTAAGCGTCAACCAGAAAATATTTTAGCAAAAAGATTGAGTTTAGATTTAATACCTTTAGTATCTCCTTTAGAAGGAATTTTAGTGAAAGAAGATGAAGAATTGAAGGAAAAAATAACAGCTTTACAGATAAAGTTACAAGAAATAACAGCAAAAAATTGGAAAGATATAACAAAAAAATCTTTAGGAGAAGTTAAAGAAGAAAAAGAGAAGTTTTTTAAGCAAATTAAATCTGATTTAACCCAAGGAAAAGCGGCAATACTAGATAACTTTAGTAAAAAAAGTATTATTTGTCAAATTCAAAATTTTGTTGAGGAGTTACAACCAATAATTTTTAAAAAAGAAGGACAATTTTATGTCAAATTAGGGACTTCTCAAGAAGATAATAATACAGATTTAAACGAAATAATTATTAAATTTTCAACTTCAAATATGGAAAAATGGGCATTAAAAGAGTGGGATAAAATTTTAAATATTTACGGTAATGATGGTTTAAATGGCTTATTAAATCGTTGTTATGACATTATTAATATTATTCCTAAATTGTTTAATGACTCTCCTTTTCACCCTCCATCAGAATTAGATATTAAAAATAATTTTATGGTTTCTTTTATGGGTATAGAAAGTGATATTCGTCACAAACAAGTGTCTATGGCTGGTTATATAATGAAAAGTATTAGATCAAATATGATGCAAATTATGATGATGGCTACCATGATTTTTGCATTATTAGGTCAAAAAATGGGTAAAAATGAAATGTTTGGACAATTATCTAAAGTGTTTAAACAGTTTCCTTTTTTATTAGGTTTAGCTATTTTTGCCTTAATATTTTTCTTAATTACTTCTTATAATCAAGATAATAATTTAAAGTTAGAAGAAGCCTCAGAAAAGTTAAAAAAAGAAGTTAGTAGTTATTATCAATCCTTTAGTAAAAACTTGTTAGAAAAAATAATTCAAGACATAAATTTAGCTTTAGAATATGAAGCAAATCGGATTGATAATTCTTTAGAAATAATCCAAGAAACCTATAATGAATATATTATAAATATAGAAAAACAACAAATTCAAGTTAAGGCTAATTTAGATAATTTTAGAGAAAAAGAAAAGAATTTAAGCAAGGAAATTGTTGAGTTTAAAAAGTTAATTAGAAATTAATTATTGACATAATAAAGGACTATCACGACAAATATCTATTACTTTATCATCTTTAGAAGGTTTATTATTAGTATTGTTAGTTTTATTATTATTATTACTATTACTATTACTATTATTATTATTATTATTTACATTGCTATTTTTTTGTTTTTCTTCTAAACATTTTTTAGCATCATCAACAATTTTTTTACCTTGTAATAACCAATAATTTGAACCTTGAAGTTGACTTACAGTTTCCATTGCTTCTTGACAATTACTATATTCTAAATCTCTTTGGGCTTGTTGAATTATATTACTATTAGTTTGATTTTCTTCCTTCCATTTACTAGCATTAATTAAGGCGGCTTGACGAATTTCACCATCAGGAATAGTATCAATTTCTTTTAAAGCATCTTCGAGTTTACCTTCTTCTTTATATAAATTTTGGGCTTTTTCAAATACGGCTGTACTCCAATTTTTGATGAATATTTGCGCTTGATTAAAGTTAGGATCATTTTTAGGAATTTGAGCTATTATTTCTAATGCCGAGACATAATTAAATAAATCCGCTTGTTTTTGTGCTTCTCCTAAACGACATATTCCTATATATTCTAAGGCTTTGGGGGTAATAGCGGAGTCATTTTCTGTCTTTTTAGTCTCAATTTCCTCAAAACACTCTTGATAGGCTTTATTTTTAGATTTTTCTTCTAATTGCTTTACTAATTCTTGCTCAATTTGTTTTTGATGAGCTTTTTCTTTAAAATTCATATAGTAAGCTCCTCCTGTAGCTACTAAACCAATAATTAAAGCAGTGGTAATAGTTGAACCTACAGAAGATTTAAACCAGTCTTTTATTTTGTCTGAATTTTGCGGAAGTTGATTATTCGTCACCATAGTGGGAGAAGATTCAATTTTTTCTGTGGGATTGACATTATTAGGTTGATTTTTTTGTTGTTGATAAATCTCTAAATCTTCCATGACACTTTGTGCGGATGGATAACGCTTTTTAAAGTGATAACGAGTCATTTTGGCTAAAATAGCCCGAAAAACGGGATTTATCTGCTCACATTGCCAAATTATTTCTCCTTCTTCATCTTCCTCAAAATCCATAGGATTAACTCCTGTTAAGGCTTGAATAGCAATAATTCCTAAAGCGTATATATCACTGTTTTTATAAGGTTTCCCCCTAGCTTGTTCGGTGGGCATATAACCACGAGTACCCATGGCTACAGTTGGAGCTACTAACCTACTTTGTTCAATTTTAAATTCTTTTACCGCACCAAAATCGATTAAGACTAATTTATTATCTCCATGACGACGAAGAAAATTATCTGGTTTTACGTCTCGGTGAATGATACCTTGACTATGAATATCCCCTAAAATCGATAAACCATCATATAATAAGTTGATAACTTGTTCTTCTTGCCAAGGTTGATTTGGGATTAATTCTTGTCGTAAAGTATGTCCTTCGATATACTCTTCTACTAGATAAAATTCCTCTCCCTCTTCAAAATAATCAATGAGATGGGGTATTTGAGGATGAGTTAATTTTTTAAGTATTTCTGCTTCTTGACGAAATAAACGCCTTGCATGGGTGATAAAACTGGGTTGATTAGAAATAGGATGAAGTTGTTTCACCACGCATTGATTATTGGTGGTTTCGTTTACTACTAAATAAACACTGCCAAAACTACCTCTACCAATTTGCTTAATCATTCGGTATGGCAGGGGTAATTTATTTTGCGTTGGTGTATGATCCATAGTAAAATTAGGGGAATTGCTAGGATAACTTAGGCCATAAGAGTTTACAAAACTTTACCATAGACCGTGACATTTAATCACAAAGAATCGCAGGACAATTTTCGATAGTAGGTTGAGAAGGTAAAGGCTTAGGAGAAACATTATCGGGATTATTTCTAATTTCTACATTATTAGATATTTTCTCCATTAAAGGTGCAACTTCTAAATAACCAACTAAATCGAAAGAATCGCCTCTTTTTATAGCGGGTAAATTAACATCTCTAGCGGCTTGAAATAAATTATTTAAAACTTCTTTTGGGTTATCTCCTGATTCGAGAGTCAAAAGTAAACCATCTTGTAAACATTGCCCTTGCATCCCCGGTTTATTTGTAGCAGCAACACAGATAATATTATATATTTTTTGATTGGCAAGAACAGTTTTTCCTGTGGTAATTTGTTTTAATGTACCATTATCAGAAAATTTTTGAAATCTACTTGTAACTTCTTCACATCTTTTTTGTGGTGTCCAGCCTGAACCTCGAAAGTAATCACTTTCCCACACAACTAATCTAATTCTACCTCTTTTCGTATCAACTACAGTGGTAGGAATTCCTTTTTCATTAATACAAGTATAAATATTTTTAGTCGGTTGTGCTTGAGCAACATTTTTGTTTATTCCTGTCAACAAAATACTAGCAGTAATCACTATTTTACAGAAAAACTGAATATTCATAGGATTAATTTTTTTTACTAACTAATTTGATCATAATCTTTTTTCTTTAATTATAAGCTAAAGTTTAATTACAAAGAATTGAAGGACATTCTTGACTATTTTCTTCTTCTTTTTGGGTAGTTTTTTCCTCATTATTATTAATAATATTAGGAGTATTTTCTTCCGTCGTAATTTCCATAGTTTGTGCTTGATTTAAAAATTCTTCCATGGGAAAAACATAATTACCATCATTTCTTACCACTGGTTTTCCTCCGACTTGTGCTGCATTATTAAAAAGAGTTTTCAGTACTTCATTGGGATTATCATCGGATTGTAAAGTAAGTAGTAAACCGTTTTTAGTACAAGTATAACCTTGTCCGGGGGTTTTTTGACCAACACAAATAGCAGGATATTTTTTGTCAATTAATCCAGTGGTTACATATCTGAGACTACCACTATCAGAAAATTTTTGAAATCTTGCTGTTACTTCTTGACATCTTTTCTGTGGTGTCCAACCTGAATTTCTAAAAAAGTCACTTTGCCATACAATTAATTGTATTCTTCCCCTAGAAGTATCTACTACTGTGGTGGGAATTCCTTTATTATTAATACATTTATAGCTATTTTTGGCTTTTTGGGCAAAGCTATTTTCCGTAGTAAAAACACTGGTTAAAGTTAAACAACTAATTAACATTAAATTTATTTGTTTATTTATCATCATTATTCTCCTTTTAATGTTTAATAAAACCAACTTTAAATTTTACTGAGTTTTTTTAATATACTTTCTATTTTTATTTTAGTTTATTTTTGTTTTACACTACTAACTAAAAAAATTTAATCTCCAATATCTTTAACTTTTGATAAACTGTTTACTATTGAGGACATAAAGGCCCCGGACACAAAATTATGACAGGATTTTCTTCTGTTTGATTTGTCCATTTTTGTGCTAAATCAAGAGATTCTTTTTTCCTTGGACTACTTTGAGGAATTTTTTGTAATTTTTCTAACGCTAAAGGCAAATTATTTTGATTCTCATAGAGATCTTTAGCTTCTTTAATTATTTTAATTGACCAATCATCAATATATTTTAATGATTTTTGATAATCTTTGGAGTCTGGTGTTATTTTAACAGCAATGGCGATCGCTTGACTAAAATTGTTTTTAGATGCTTCAATTTCCGCTAATCCTAACCAACATTTACCTAAAAATTCTTCAGTAATTTGATTAGAAATGGATAAAGATTGTACATCATTAGAATTAATTAAAGTGATGCAATCATCATATTTTTTATTAGTATGATATTCTTTTAAAGAAGTAATGATATTATTAATATGACGAGTAGATAAATAATTTTTAAGAAAAGCAGTAGAACTAATGAAAATTAAAGTAACAAATAAACTAATAATCATATTTTTAGGAGTTTTAATATGAGTAAATATATCAAAAGCTAAATTTTGTTTTAAGATAGTATTTTCGATGGTATTTTGTAAATTATTTTTAGGTAGATTGGAAGAATATTTTAAATTATTAAGAATTTCTGTGGCAGTAAATTTATTATTTTCTAATTTCTCATCAACTTTTAAACTGATTTCTGTGTCAAAAATAAAATTGGGTGAATCATTGGATATGGAGGAATTAATATTTGTTTGATGTTGATTTTTAGTATCTTCAAAATTACTATAATCAGGTAGAATAATCTCTGTAGGCATATATTGATTATTACTATTAAACTCAGGAAAAAATAAATTAATATCCGTTAAAACATCATTAATATTTTGATAACGTTTAGTTGATTCTTGAATAATCATTTTATTAAGAATTAAGACTAATTTTTCATTGAGATTAACTTGATTTTCCCAAATAATTTTTCCATGGTCATCTTCTTCTAATTCAAAAATAATTTTACCTATAATCATACTAATTATCACCATTCCTAAACTATAAATATCACTAGAAGGAAAAGATTTTCCTCTGATTTTTTCTAAAGGTAAATAAAGTTTATCTTCTACCATTACTGTCATCATTAAATTAGACTCATCATTAAAATAAATATCTAAATCGGTAATGAATAATTCTTCTGAATTTGACGATAATTGAACAATACTTTTTAGGTTAATATTTTGATGAATATAATTATAATTATGTAAAATATTTAAGCTATTTAATAGTAATTTTAAATTTTTTATTGCTTCAGATTCTAACCAAATTTTATCGTCATCTATTAATTCTTTTAAGCTAATACTTTGAATAAAATCTTCAACTAAAATAATTTCGTTTTCTAAAAAAATAACATCTTGTAAATTAGGGAAAAAATGATAATTATTCTTTTGACAAAAGTCATGAATATCTTGACGAGATTTAATAAAAGTATGAATTAAGTTTGAAGTAAAAGAATTTAAAACATATTGCCTAACAATACATTGCTGATGATTATTTTTAATATTTTCTGTTAAATAAACTTTTTTATCCTGAAAATTAGCGAGGGTTTCAATAACTTTATATTGAGAATTAATTAAAATATTATTCATAGGTTAAAATTCTTAAATTTTATTGGTAATAATGAAATATTTAGTATAATAGTAAAAAAAATACTTAAGATTCATTCTAGAGAAAATAATGATATTTAGAAAAATATTTAGTAAATATAAAATAATAAATAAAATCTTATTAGTAAAAATTATTCTGTTTTATTGTATATTCGGGACAATAAATAGTGTATCATCTCAAGAAAAATCTAACTATGTTAGAGTAGCGACGAAATCTTTTCCTCCTTTTGCTTTTGAAGAAAATGGACAATATGTCGGTTTTAGTCTTGATTTATGGAGTGAAATTGCCAAAGAATTAAATATAGAATATGAAATTTACGGAGAAGAAAGTATTATTAATTTACTAAAATCTGTGAGTGAAGATAACACAGATATTGGGGTAGCAGGAATTACTATTACTTCTGAAAGAGAACAAAAAGTTGATTTTTCTTATCCTTTTTTTGAGTCTGGATTACAAATTTTAGTCTCCACAAAAAATATTTCTCCTTTGCAAACTTTCTTTAGTTTAGTGTTTTCACCTATTCTTTGGAGTGCAATTTTATTCTTATTAATTATGATTATTTTTGCTGCACATTTAATGTGGTATTTAGAGCGAAAAAAAAATTCAGAAATGTTTCCCAAAAAATATTTAGAAGGAATTTGGGAGGCTTTTTGGTGGGCGGTGGTGACAGTTGTAACCGTAGGCTATGGAGATAAAACCCCAAAAGGTGTAGGGGGGAGAATTTTAGCTACTATCTGGATGTTTACGGGTGTTGTCTTAATCTCTTATTTCACGGCTTCTGTGACTTCAGCTTTGACAATTCAAGGATTAGGTAATAACATCAATGATTTTCAAGACTTAAAAGGCAAACCCATTGGTACTGTAAAAGAAACCACAGCAGCTACTTTTTTAAGCAATACTCCTAATTATGTAATTGAGTACAATACCATTGAAGAGGCTTATGTAGCTTTAGAAGAGGGCAAAATTAACGCTATTATTTATGATTCTCCCGTATTACGCTATTATGCTCAAGGAAAAGGCTCAGGTAGTGTTAAGGTAGTAGGTTCTATTTTTGAACCTCAAAGTTACGGTATCGCTCTAAAACAAAATAGTCAATACCGAGAATCTATTAATCAAGCAATTCTCAAACTCAAGGAAAATGGTACTTATACTCAAATATATCAAAAATGGTTTGGTAAATAAATATAAAAAGTATTTTACTAAGTTACAACTCCTCTAAATCAAACTAATTAATTTTGTTGGTCTGTTATGATTAATAAATAAATTTTCATGGTTGTTAATAAATTTTTATGAATAAATTTACGATTATTCTTCCTCTTTTATTCACCAGTTTAATACTATCTAATGAGGTAAAAGCTGAAAATAATAGTCACTTAAGTCAATTACTAAAGACAAAACAATGTGAAAATTGCGATTTAAGTGATGCTGGTTTAGTGATGAGTAATTTACAAGGTGCAAATTTGCGAGGTGCGAATTTAGTGGGTGCGAATTTAAGTCGTGCTAATTTGACAGGTGCTGATTTACGCAATGCCAATTTAAGCGGTGCTTCTTTTTATGGTGCGAATCTTTCAGGGGCGAATCTTTCAGGGGCGATTGTCAACAATAGTGACTTTAGGAATGCTTATGTACAAGGGGTAATTATAAACAATACAGATATAACTAACGCTCATATACAAGGAGTGGTAGGACTCCCCGCTACTGCTGGTAGTGCGGAACAATTTTACGCTTGGGGAGTCTCGGAAGATAAAAAAGGAAATTATCAAACCGCAGCGAAATATTATTCTCAAGCTATTGAAATGAATCCAGATTTAGCTCAAGCCTATTTAAGTAGAGGGATTATCAAATCTCGTTATGGGCAAACAAATCCAGCCATTAAGGATGGCGAAAAAGCCGAAGAATTATTTAAAGCTCAAAATAACGATGATGGTTATATTCTTTCAACTCGCTTTGTACAATTAGTTAAAGCTAGTACTGATGCAGAGGAAAATAAGGGTAATCAAGGAAATCCTACTTTTGTTAATATTATTAATTCCGTTGCTCCTTTAGTATTAAAATTATTTATACCCTAAATTCTTGAAATATCTTCAAAAATTGTGGGCAATGCCCACCCTACTCATTTGAGATTTATTTTTCCTCCCTTTCATTTATTTGTTACATCAATGTCATTACCACAAACTATTGCAAACGTAACTATTATCGGTCAATGTTGGAATACTGGAGAAATTAAAGGAAAAGTTAATGCTGGTGATTATGAATGGTGTTTTCAGTGGCATTTTCGTCAAGGAAAATTATCTGTAAAACCCACTTTAGGGCGTAGCTTAATTCAAGAGTCTTTATGTCGTTTTTTAGAAAGATATGATTATCAATTGGAAGTAGGAGGAGATTATCAATTTTGTTTGAGGGCAAAACTTTAAGACTATTTACCCTAACTTGTTATTTACTACGTCGAGCATTTAAACAACACCATTCTCCCCGTTTCCATAAAGCGGCTATAGTCCAACCATTTTTTTCTAAAATAGTGGCAATTTCAATGGATTGATCTACTAAAATACCACTTAAAATAACCCAGCCATCTGGTTTAATAATTTCTGCCATATCTGGAATCATGGTTTTAATTACCTCTGCTAAAATATTGCAGACAATGCCATCAAATTTTAAGTTTGGCACTAATTTCAGTAATTCAATACTACCGTCAAATATTTCTATATTATCAACGGCGTTTAACTCCATGTTTTCTTTGGTTGCTCTTGTAGCTAAAGGATCAATATCTGTCGCAAATACCTGTTTTGCCCCTAAAAATCTCGCTCCTATGGATAAAATACCAGATCCACAGCCAATATCCGCTACTATTAACTCTTTTTCTGGTTCGCCTAACCTCATTTCTAATGATTCTAAACACAGTTGCGTTGTAGCATGAACTCCCGTACCAAAAGCAGAGCCAGGATCTAAACGGATCACAATTCTGTCTAATACTTCGGGTACTTCAATCCACGCTGGATAAATACAAAAGCGATCGCCAATTTCCATAGGTTGCCAGTGATCTTTCCAGCTACTAGCCCAATCTTCATCGTCAATAAGTTTCCATGTAATAGTTAAACTTTCTTGATTTGTTAAGATACAATCTTGTTCAAACCAAAGAGAAAGAGCTGCAAGATCAATAGTTTCTTTCGTAATAGCTGGTATATAGGCTTTAATAAACCAAGCGTTATCTTCCTTTGCTAATGCTGTACCTTGACAGCCAAACTCTTGTAAACGCCAAAATATAGTATCTTCTAATTCTGGAATATGATTAATTTTTATTTCCCACCAAGGAGTTGACATTTTTCAATAATAAGTAATAATTTGTTAATTCCTAATTCCTTTCTAATTCTTAATGAGTGAACTACTCACACTGAATCGAAGATTACAGTGTTAGCTTCTAACTTCACAGGCTCATGCCCCAAAACCGACTTACGTCCGCCTTTTGGTCTTACAGTGCCTCCATTAGCAGAGACGACTATTCCATCCGTCCTTATTATTCTAATGCCTTCTGCTCTTATATTCTTACTGGCATTCTCATCTCGATCATGAACTGTACCACAACTCGGACAAGTCCATTCTCTTACGTCTAATGGCATTTCAGACATTTGATATAAGCAATTAGAACAGGTTTTAGAGCTAGGAAACCATCTATCAATCTCCACTAATAACCCCCCTTTTTCTTTGAGTTTATAGTCTAGGAAGTTGATAAATGTCCCCCAACCCACATCAGATATAGCTTTCGCTAACTTGTGATTACGAACCATACCCTTGATATTCAGTTTCTCTACGACTACTACCTGATTGCCATTGACAATTTTTCTGGAAAGTTTATGTAAGAAGTCGTGACGGGTATTACTTGTATGTTCGTAGATCTTAGCTACTAGCTTTTTGGCTTTTTCTCTATTCTTAGAGCCTTTTTGTTTACGCGCTAACTTTTGTTGTTTTCTGGCTAAGTTTTTTTCATGTTTTTTTAGGTGTTTGGGATTAACATATTTACTGGTTTTTTCACCATCATTTACTATGGCGAAGTCTTTTATTCCTAAATCGATACCACAGATTTTACCCGTGATAGTTACTTCAGGAAAATCTTGCTCTGTCTCAAATAAGATACTAGCAAAATATTTACCAGTAGGAGTTTTACTCACAGTAACAGTTTTGATTTTCCCATCAAATATTCGATGAATAGATGCTTTTACCAATCCCAATTGTGGGATTTTCAAACAACCATCTTTTATAGATACATTTTGAGGATATTGACACGACTGTTTACCGTGATAGGACTTGAATCGAGGGTATTTTGTTCTACCTTCAAAAAAGTTCCTAAACGCTTTAGTGAGATTAAGAGTCGCAGATTGTAAAACCTGAGAATAACAATCATTCAACCAAGAAGTTTCTT
>Ga0210044_10000217_pt1 | contig 85312 bp, 52 predicted proteins | sample CryGey13umfilter_2_FD_183959 | JGI IMG/M metagenome (GOLD analysis project Ga0210044, IMG submission 183959) | Groundwater microbial communities from aquifer in Utah, USA - Crystal Geyser 4/9/14 3 um filter (SPAdes) (version 2) | ecosystem: Environmental > Aquatic > Deep subsurface >... | reverse complement strand
TTTATTGACTGCAAGGAGCGCCCCCCAATCCTCAGGAATTCTTCAAAAATACCGGCATGTTGTTGATTACAGAAAAAAGAAAGTCATTGGGGGTCCGGGGGACAAAGTCCCCCGGCGGGTCAGGGCGGAGCCCTGCTTCCCTGAAAGGCCACGCTCATAAGCACGGACACATGTGAAGCGTTACACTAGACTGGCCACGCCCATGTCCGATCGCCACGCGCCCCCTTACTCTTCGGGCGCGAGCGGCTCGCTCGCCTCGCTCGGGAGGAGCAGCGTCGCGGCCCAGACAGATAAGGCCCCGCTCGCCTCCACTGTCGCTCGCTCAACCGAGATATTGCGTTGCCGCTCTGTCGCCAGCGGAACCAGATGGTCTTCGAACTCTGCAACCCCTACGAAGTGCTCCTCGCCGAGCTCTTCACCCGTTCGGGTGACGAGCACGGCCGACAGCACGACCTCGGTGCGGTAGCTCGTCGCGGCGACCGAGCTCGTCCCCGCGGCCTCGAACTTCGAGATGCCCAGCGGCTCGGTGCGTACCTCGGTCACCACGACGCGGAGCTGCGGCAGGCCAGGCTCTGGCGCGACCCACACCACCCCGTGCACCGACGAGGTGCCGCGCAAAGCGCGCGCCACGGCGAGGGGCAGCCCGGGTTCCACGGCGTCCGACTCGACCCGCAGCGAAACTTGGGTGTCGGCCAAGGCGCGCGCGGTAAACTGGTAGCCACACCCCGTCGCGCCCAGGTTGCTCGCCAACGCGAGTGCTAACGCGATGCTCGCGCCCCGCCACCAAACCGATGTGGCGGGCCTATTCCCCACAAGGACCTCGCAGCGCCGCGACGTCCTGGTGACACTTCGCGCAAGCCGTCTGGTTTTGCTTCAGCATCTCGCCACAGCGGTCGAGAAAGTCGCCGCCGTGCGGCTCGATGACGGAATGACAGCCGATGCAGGTCGCCTCACTGTGACAGCTCACACAGGCTTCGATGGAGCGCCGGGCTTCCTCGCCGTGGAACGACTCGCTGCTCGGGTCCTCGACGAAACCTGGTGGATGCAGGCTCGCTCCGGGAGGCGGCCTCAGGGTCTCTCCCACGCGGGTCCCCTCGTGGCATTCCACGCAGAAGTCCTGCTCCATGTGACAGGTCGAGCAGTCGGTCTCGCCCGACAGAGAGTCCATGCCATGCATCAGCGTGTAGTTGGGCGGATGAATCTCTTGGGGGCGAAGCACGCCGTCGTGGCAGCGCTCGCAGCTCGCCGGTTGGTGACAAGTTTCGCAGACCTCGCCGTCGACCTTGGCCGCCAGAGAATGGTCTCGCACGAAGTCGAAGCGGTGGTCGCCGCCGGAGGCGCTCTCGGTCGGCACCAACTCACCGCTCTCGAAGGACGTCTGCAGACGGCCGCTGGCATCGGACAGGTGGCAGCCTGCGCACTCTTGCGTGGCGGCTCCTTGCTCCTCATGACAGCCGATGCAGCGCTGCATGCTCGGCAGCGTGGCGTTGCTCGTAGGGGAGTCCGTGCTCATCTCGCCGTGACAGCTTTGGCAATCGGCGCCAGAGGCCAGGTGAATTCGGTGAGAGAAGGTGAGCTTGGCACCCGTCGGGCGCGTCAGCGTCGGTGGGTTCGACACGGCGCGGTAGGCCGTCTCGCCGTTGGGAAAGGTCGGTGGCTCGTCTCGATACTCGGTGTGGCAGAGGTCGCAGGTCTCTGCGGGGTCGGCGTGGCAGGTCGTGCAGACCTCCATAGTCGGGAACAAGTTGTCGTCGGCGCGCACACTTAGGGTTGCTTGCGTGTGGCAATCGACACAGGCGATGCCTGTGTGCGAGGGATGCACCTCGGCGAGGGTCGAGCTCCAGAGCGGGTACACCACACTGCTGTTGTTGCGCGCGTCCTGCGCGCAACCCTTCGGGTTGGCGCAACTCTCCGCCATCCCTGGCTCCGAGTGCTCGGAGCCGAGGGGCTCGAGGGGCTCTCCGAGGCTGCCATCCACCCACAGGAGTTGGACGACCAATGTCAGCGCCAAGCCAAGGCGGCCTATTCGTCTCATAGGTCGAACTCCAGATTGAGCGTAGCGAAGAGACGAAAGTCCTGGTCGGTGTACGGGCTGTGGCGAAACTCGGCGGCCGCGTTCAGAAGGCCCCAAAACCCGAGCCGCAGGTCGGTGTCCGCCCGGACGCTGAAGGCGGTGCCGGCGAAGGCGGTCGTCGAGCGAGCGAAGTCGAGATGCGCCACTCCCAAGCCAAACTTGGCGAGTCGATAATACTCGGGGGTGTTGGCGGACAACCCAGTCCAGTGCCGCCGCCCGCCTTGGTCGACGTCGGTGCGGTGGCTCAGACGCGTCCAGATTCCGAGGCCTGGACGCCAACGCACCGAGAGCTGGCCGCCACCTCCCGAGTCCCCGTCGTCTTCAGAGCCGCCTTCATACCAGTTCATGGCGGCCCGAGCCTGCAACTGCAAGTCCGGGCTCAGCTGCCAACTGGTGCGCAAGGTGAGCGAGTCGCGGGCGCGCAGGTCGAAGACGTTGAAGATACTGTCGGCGTCGAACACAGGGCGTCGCCGTTGGGCGCCGACGCTGGCGGACAGGTCGGCGTCCAGGTGTGCGGTCACCTCCCCTTCGAGCCCAGCGAACTGGCTGCCGTAGAAATCGTAGACCGAGGTCACCTCGGTGGTCACCCAGTGGGTGAGTTGCTGGCGATAGGCGGCGCCGAGCCGCATGCTCTCGACGCCGTCGTAGACGTCCCGCAGTTGCTCCCGCAAGACGACCTCCGCTGACGCGCCATGGCCACCGTAGCTGAGCCCTCCTCCGAGAACCCCGCTAGGCTCTGCATAGTCGTTCTGTCCTTTCACTTGTGTCGAGGCGGTGCCGTCGAGATCGTAGGCCGAGGTGTCGAGGAGGCCTTGGTCCTCCTTCACCTCGAGCCCTGCGTGCAGTTGGACCTTCAGCCCTTCCCAGATTCGGTAGGAGATTCTCGCCCCATCGAAGTCCACCCAGCCGAGGCTGTCGCTCTCGATTTGGCGCCCCACCTTCAGGACCAACCGGCGATGGAACAAGCGGGCCGTCAGGAAGGCGTAGAGCAGGTCGACCTGGTTCTGTCGATGAGCGGTTTGGACCACTGGAGAGTCCGACTCGAGCGCGCCAAAGTCCGTGTCGAAGCGCAGCGCGGTTTGGAAACTGAGGAAGGAACTGCCGTCGCCCGTCAAATCTAACCCGGCGAGACGTAGAATCTGGGTCATCCTGCGATGTGGGGTGGTCTCGCCATCGCTGCGCAGAACCGCGAACGCCTGGCCGATGGTTTGGACATTCAGGTCATATTCCCCACCCTCAACCGGACCGGGCAGCACGGCGACGCACAGCGCGACGAGCAGAGGCGGGGCCAGCCAGGGGTGACGTCGCTGGGGATGTTTTTCGACGTTTCTCGCCATACGGAGGGGGCTCGCGCCTGTGGCGGTCTTGATGAACGAAGCAAGGCAACTCGGCCACGATGGCGGAGAGTCGTGGGCACCCGAAGGGTTGGCGCCGGACGCACCAACATGCCACCCGCGAGCGACGAGCGTCAACACGCTGAACGCTCATTGCCGAGCGGACGCCCCCCATCGACTACGCAAAGAGGTCAGGACCGCGAACTTCTTTGCAGCGCAAAGCCGGCGCGAAACACCCTTTGCTTGCTCGTTTCGAACAGCTTGGTAATGATGAAGGGGTCGAACGGCCTCGACGTGCGCGAGGTTCGTCGAGCAACGTCCGATGGATGAGTCCTGCACCTTTGGGGGAATGGACTTTGCTATCGTTGCCTATTTATCTGCGCGTTCTCTGCGATAACCGAGCGGTCATGCCGATGAAACCTATCCACACCAACCTCTTCGCCACCGACCCTTTGAGCAACCGCGGCTTCGCCCGAGCCGGCGTGAGCTTGGTCGAGCTCATGATCGTGGTCGCCATCATCGCGATCCTGATCGGTGCAGCCTACCCCGTCATCTCCCAAACTCAGCGCGAGTCCCGCGTGGACAACACGTCCCGGGAGCTCGGGCGAGTGATCAAGCAACAGAGGTTGCGAGCGCAGAACTTTAATCGCTCGATGTTCTTCAAAGTCGATGTGGACAACCAGAAGGTTGAGATCGCCGCTCTCGATCTGGCCAAGGCCACTACGAACCGCAGCTGTGCTGTCCTGGACAGGGACATGGACACCGAGCACGTCGCCTTCGACCTCGCCGACGGCCTCCACAATGACGCTTCGCTGACCAATCGCGACGGCTCAGCGTGGGTCAACGGCTGGGTATGCATCCGCCCTGATGGACAGATCATCAACCCCTCTGGTCTCCAGCCCTACACAGGAGAAAGCGGGGTCTTGAGGTTCTATGTGGAACGCTCCGACGGCGTTGGAGACATCCGTGCCATCAACGTCCCCTTCAACGGCGTCGTCCGTCACTCGATCTTGCCGCGCTGAGGCTTGGAGCGCTCGAGCAGGTCGCTAAATTGCCGTGAGAGGCTCGCATGTTAGCGTGAGTCGGGGCCTTCCCTTCCTGCCGAGTCGAGAGACGTGCACCACCACCACTCATCTGCGCGCCGCGCCGCGCGCCAGCTCCTATTGCCGCCGTTGGCGTGCCTGCTCGTCCTGTCGAGTGGTTGCAACTTCCGCAACACGGGGTTGCCGCTCGCTTCGGAGGGCCGCATCATCCAGTATTCTCTGCGCCTCGACGAGCAGGGAGAGGGCTTCTTCGTCGAAGCCGTCTTCCCTCCAGGCCTAGCTCTAGAGCGCTTGTGTTCGCCGTCATTGGGCAACCGAGCCGGTGAATCCTTGGAGTGGAGGGGGCTCGAGAACGAGACCGGCAGCATCCCGTTGAGCTGGGAAGACGACGGCTGTTTTACGATCCCTAGGCAACGAGGCGAGGTCGCCGCGCGCTACCATGTCGCCACGCTCTCCCGAGACAGACCCGCCTGGAGAGCGGTCAGTCTGAGTCCATACGCAGACGCGGACCGCCTCGTATTTCCCGGTGAGGTGGTGTTCTTGGAGCTCGATGGACGAGACGCCGCCGCCCAGGTCCCCAGTCAGGTCTCGATCTTTGACAGCGATGGAACGCCGTTGGCTTTGGGCGTTCACGACGTCCATTCGACCCTCAAGAAGAGCGAGGACGCCTGGCTCGCGCCCAACAACGAGGTGCTCATTCGCTCGCTCCTCTGGCTCGAGGACGCGGCGGTCTGCACTGCGGTCGACGGCGAGCTCGGGCGCATGAACCTCGTCGTCTCCGGCGGCTTGGCGGCCCCTGAGCTCGCCGCCGAGACTGCGCAGCTCGTCCACTCCCTCGAGCAGTGGGCGCCGACGCGCTCGGCCTCGCTGGAGCTGCTCGCCCTCCTGCCCGCTCGCTGGGACCGTTCGGCGAGATCCGGCTTCGCGCGCCGCAACGGCATCGTGCTTCAGGTCGGACAAGACGCCCTAGCTGACCCTGAGGTGTTTCGCAGCCTGCTCTCGCACGAGCTCTTCCACCTCTACAACGGCGAGTCGCTGTTCTACTCGGAAGAGGACTACGCTGCGACGACCTGGTTCCGTGAGGGAACCACAAGCTATGTCTCTGCGGTCGCGCTGGTCCAGAGTGGGCTTGGCGACGAGGCGAGCTTCATGAAGAAGCTCGCCGAGCACGCTTCGAACTATCTGCTCAACCCGGTGCGTCGAGACGCGAAAGCCAGCGAGCTCGATTGGCGTCGCATGCCCTATGACCATGGCGTGCTCCTGAGCCTCGCCCTGGACTTGATCCTGCGAGACGTCTCTGGAGGGACACGGTCCCTGCAAGGCTTTTGGCGTTACTTCGCCGAGAGTCGGTATTGGAAGTGGCAGCAGACGAACGAGACGTTGCTCTTCGCCCTCAACCAGTACTCGGGGGTCGAACTGAGCGGCTTCTTCGAGACCTATGTCAAGGGCTCGGCGCCCATTCCGGTCTACGCGCTGTTGCGCAACAGCGGCTTCGACGTCAGCCCGACACAGCGTGAGCTGGCCTATCTCGAGATGAGCGTCGAGTACAACGTCGACCGCGTCGAACTGGTGGTGACAGGGCTCGTCAAAGACGGTGTCGCGGATTTGGCCGGGGTGCAGCTGGGCGATGTCTTGGTGCCACTCGAGGGGACCAGCTTCGATAAGATCGACGCGCCGATCGAGTTCAAGATTCGGCGGCAGGGAGAGGAGAGCTTCGTACGCTTGCGTGCGGCGAGGCAGCTCGCTCCGACGGTGGACATCCACCCGAGCGGCGACCAGCCGGACCTCCCTTTCCGGTTGATCCTCGAGCCCTATGCAAACGCGCAACTTTGAGGCGTAAGCAAAGGAGGGGAGCCGAGCTCCCCTTCTTTGTTTCCTGAGGTGAGACCTCGAAGGTCTAGAAGTCCTCGCGATCCCAGCGGCTGCTGGAGCCTGCGGAGGAGGAGGCGCCGACGTTCTCTTCCTCGACACTGAACGAGGAGGCCTCGGCGGGCTGGGCGAGTCCCATCTTCGCTTTGAGAGCGGAGAGGGCGTCGTCGGAGCCCTGGTTCTCTTCGAGGGCGGAGAACTTCGCGTCCAAGGTGTCGCCGGAGAATTCGTTGGCGAGCTCGGTCTCGGCTTCGGCCTCGGCTTCTTCCTTCTCGATCTTGTCCGCCATGCGGTCGAAGGCGTCGAAGGCCGAGTTCTGATTCATGCCGGCCAGCGTCGACTGGATCTGCTTCTGTGCACGAGCGCGCTTCTGGCGAGCGATGAGGAGGTTCTTCTTGCGCTTCGCCTCTTCGATCTTCGTGTTGAGCTGACGCAACGACGAGCGGAGGCTGTCGGTCGCGGCTTTCTGGAGCTCCCACTGCTTCTGATACTCGGAAGCCAGGTTGTCGTGCTCGGTCTTGCGCATGAGCGCTTCTTTCGCCAGGTCGTCCTTGCCAGCGCGGACGGCCATCATGGCCTTCTTCTCCCACTCGCTGGACATGCTCAGCTCGTTCTCGAGCTGTTTCTTGAGACGTTTCTCATCGGCGATTGCGACCGCAACCTGTTTCTTAGCCGTTACCAGGCTGTCCTTCATGTCGAGGATCAGCTGATTGAGGATCTTTTCCGGATCCTCGGCTTTGGAGATCATGTCGTTGATATTGGCTTTGAGGAGAGTCCCAAGCCTCCCGAAGATACCCATTTTTCACTCCTAGCTTCTGTGGGTCAGGGGGCGCCGACTTGGCGCTGATCACCGCCCGGTACCTTGGACCTCACTCGTTGCTTGCGGATTCGGAACTCGCCGCGCCCAACCGGTATTTCTTCAGCACGGAATAATGCTGACGGATGGCCAGCGAGAGCGACTCAATGGAGGCAAAGAACTCGTTGTAGTCTAGGTTCTCGGATTGGAGCGTGTCTACGAGAACCACGTTTCCTTCCTCGATCCCATACGCCCCTGCGACCATCTCCGTGCCGTTGAGCCGCAGGAGCTGCTCGAAGAGCTCCGGCTGGTGCGTTGAGGGAACATCCATCAGCTTCACGACGAACGTGATGATCGGGGGCGAGTGATTCACCAGGATGTTGTCGACGTGGTCGACCTCGTTGTTGACCATCCAAAGACCTTCGTCGAGCTTCTCGTAAGGCAGGCTGAGCTCGATGAGGTAGCCTTCGATGTCTTCATTCGTCCGCATTGAGATCCTCCTGCAGATCGGGGCTTCCCTGTGATTGGGAATTTCCGCTTTATTTCTAGCAAGTACTGGAATTTCGGCTCGTGAAAATCTGCGCCAGCATACCCGCGCCGTTTTCTCAGTGTCAAGCGCGGGAACGCAGTCAGGAACGCCTAGGATACCGCGTCGTCCGTTGGTCGCCAACCCCTCACAAGGTCGGTACGGCTTCAGCGGGCCTGGTGCGTGCGGCTGGCCAACGGTCCACTCGAACATCGGCCACGACGGCCCCATACAACCAGCCTCGGCTCCCATCCGCGAGCTGCACCTGGAGCCACTCTTCGCGCTCTTCGATGACCGCGACCAGCGCTCCCCGGTACAGGTCGTCGGGCTTGCTGGTCTTCGCCAGCACCGATGGGCTTTCGTAGTAAAGCGCATCCTCGGCCATCACGATCGCCGGACGGAAGTCCACGGTCACGGAATGGCCGATCAGATACGACCCAGACAAGAGCACCACCACGAACATCACCACGGCCAACACCGCGGCTCCATCTCTGACACCGCCGTGCTGGACGCGGCGACGCCACAGCAGAATGCCGAACAACAGGTTCCAGCTTAAGAGCAAGCCCCACGCGGGCCAGTGTGGCCCGACCGCATGGAAAAAACGCCAATACACCTGGTCGGAGGACTCTCCACGCGTCAGCTTTCTTCCTGCTGATGAGCGCAAAAGCTCGCGACTGAGCTGCTCACGGGCGATGTCGAGGCGCTGCTCGGCGTCGTCCTGCAGGGGGTGCAACGCCAAGCTGCGCTCGAAACACAATATGGCTTCGGGCCAATCGCGCAGCTCGAAGTGGACAACTCCTTGGTCGTAGTAGAGGTCGGCGCTCGGACCGACCTTGCGCTCCAGTTCCTGATACCCCCGCAGTGCCTCTTCGTGGTGGCCGTCGCCAAACGCTTGTTGGATCTCCGCCTCGGGCTGAGCCAAAGCCGCCCTCGCAAAGAGTGAGAAGCTGCACAAACCCAGCGCTACGAAACCGGACAGCACTCCGCCTCGAACCACATGAAGCCTTGCTCGCCACCGTGCGCGGTTCGAACCTTTGCTCGCCTCGCTCATCGGCGCGCTCCTTTTCGGGCGGACTCGAGCTCGTCGAGCGCATCGTTGACGCTGTCGAGGAGTGCGGCGCTCGCGGGCTGACTGACCCCTTCAGGCGAGTAGCTCATGGATTCCAACTCGGTGAGCAGCGCCGCCACCGACGCGCGCAGCTCTTCAGCGACACCAGCCCCAGCCAGCAGGCGCTCAAGCGACGCTGCAGTGGCGGAGCGTGCACGAATCTCGTAGCGCTCGATCAGGTACTCTCTCAGCACCGCGCTCAAGCTCGAACAGACGGTGCGTGCACCAAGCTCCTTCCCCACGGCGCGCAAGGCCCGTTTCGCCTGCTTGTGCGCGCCGTCCATGCGGCGCTGCTCGGCCCCCTTCGCGCGCCGTTGACTCCAGGCGGTGACCGCGAGGCTGCCACCAAAAGTCAGGGGGGCGACCGCCATGAGCAGCGCAAACCACCACCTCGTGTAGGGAGCTGTCGCGGGCGGAGCATCCGGGGACAACGCCCGCAACCCAGGGAGCGCCTCGAACTCCGGCCTCTCCACGGCCTCGTCGAGCTCGGCCTCGCGTCGGGCCGCAGCTTGCTCGAGAATGGCGTCGGCGTTGGGACCGAAGCCTTCGACCTTCACCGACCAGGGACCAACCTGCTCCTGGGAATAGCGCGCGCCGTCGAGATCGAAATAGTCGAACGTCACCGGCGGGATCTCGAACTCACCCTCCTCCATCATCACGAGTGTCAGACGGAATCTGCGTACGCCGCGGATCTGGGTGAAATCCACCTCGATCTCATCAGAGAGAACCTCGGGCCCGAAGGACTGCACCCAGGACTGCTGCGCGATGGGCCCGAGGCTCATCTGGTCGACGAAACCTTCGCCCTCGAGCTTGACCATCAAGACCACCGAGTCGCCGACCTTCAGGTCGCTCAGCGTGCCGACGCCGCTGGCCCGCAGCGTCGCATCGAGCGCCAAGTGACGTCCCACGTTGCCGACCACGAACCCCTTCGGCGGGTTAGGGGGCAGCGGTTTGACGAAAACCTGGTCGCTGGGCGACGAGATCCAGTCCCGAGGTGAGGAAAACACGCCCCGGGGGACCTCGACGGCAAGAGGGCTCAGCACGACCTCGCCCAGCTCGATGGGCTGCAGAATGTAGGAGCGAATCTTCTCCTCGACGCGGTAACGAATGCCGTCGCGCGTCTCGTTGTGGATCCCGTAGCTCGGCTGGTCCGGCTCTCTCGTCAGCAACCCGGGCGGAAAGTCTGGGTCGGTGACGTCGTACATCTCGCTGGGGCGGTCGGCCTTCACGTAGAGATCGTAGTGCAAAAAGAAGGGCTGCCCCAAATAGACCTCCGGGGACTCGACCCGCAGCTCGACGAAGTAGGGATCGCCGACCTTCGGCTTTGGGTAGGTGCGTGAGGGCAGCGGCGTTCCTGCACCCGTGCCAGTGCCGCCCACGCCTGTGCCGCCTGGACCGGAGCCTCCCGGACCGCCGCCCGAACCACCACCTCCGGAGCCCCCTCCCACGGGCGGCGAGAGGCCCCATCCTGAATTGGCGGAGGTGTCGACCACGTCGATCTCGATGGCATCGGTCTCATAGAAGTGCTGTCCGGCGCGGATGGTCGCCGGGCCGACGACCAAGCGCCCCGCGCGTTTCGGCTTGAGCCTGAAGATCATCTCCTTCGACTTCGAGCTGTGCCCTTGGTGATTGACGATCCGATCCTGGGTCGAGCGCCCCATCTCTGTGAAGTCAGCGATGTTGGGCTCCGACTCCAACACCGCAGTGCCGGGTCCAGTGCCAATGACGCTGATGGTGTAGATCAGGATGTCGTCGGTCGAGGCGTGCGTCGCGTCGATCCCTGCCTCGACGCTCCAATCTTCGGCGTGCGCCGACGAAGGGAGCAGCAACAGCAGCAGCCCAAGGATGAGCCTCCATCCTGTTGACCGCACGCAGGCGCGAAACTGGTGTCTACCAGTCATTTTCAATCCGCCACTTCGGCATCTGCTCTTTCGCCTTCTCGAGCGGCAGGTTCTTGTCGTTCCTCTCGATCCCATCGAGGATGTCGTTGTAACGCTTCTCTCTCTGCTCCTCGGGAGAGAGCTCGCCGTCACCAGGCTTCTCTTTGGGGTTCATGGGCCCGTCCCGCTGCGGGTCGGGGTGCTGTGTGTCTTGCGGGTTGGGCTGCTGATCCCCCTGGTCTCGCTTGTCCTCTTGCTCCCCTTTGTCCTTCTGGTCTTGCTGATCCTGTTTGTCTTTCTGGTCTTGTTGGTCTTTCTGCTCCTGCTGATCTTTCTGGTCCTGCTGATCTTTCTGGTCCTGCTGGTCCTGTTCGTCCTGGCTCTGAGGCGAGTCGATGAGCAGGTGATAGAAATTGCGCTCCCCCTCGACCGCCAGCTGAATGCGTTCACCCACCATCGCCCCTTCGAGAACCACGGTCTTGACTTGCTTTCCGGGGGTCGTGCTCTTGGCGACCTCGGCTTGGGCGATCACCTGCGCGGTGATGGGATCGTAGGCCGTGAGCTGTAGGTCTCCGAGGCGAGGATCGTACTCGATGGTTGCTTGGAGACCGACCTGCTCGCCGTCTTTCGGAGCGGCTGCACCGGCGTTGGTCGGCGCCGCAGCGGTGGCGACATACCAGTCGTCGTCGTTGTCGCAGTGCCGCAGGTAGCGAAAGAGCTTCTCCTGCGCTGGGAGCTCGGTGCTCGCCGAGGGCTCATCGTTCTCTTCAAAAGCGTCGTCGCCCTCGGGACAAGCAGTGAAGTGGTAGAAGGTCATGCCATATGGCCCTTCTTGGAGCTCGTCGAAGCCCTTGATGAGCAGGTGGAACCGGGTCTTCGTAGGCCATTCGAAGAGCTCGAAGTTGAGGAGTGGCTGGGCGGCGCCTGGCTCGATCTGTCCACGCCGCAGCGCGCCCGGAGTGCCTTCTGCATAGAGCTCGTAGGCCAGGATTGGAGTCTGCTTCGATACGGCGTCGGGCAGAGAGGCGAGGTCCATGAAGAACGAGTCGCCAGGAGCCGCCTCGAAAGTAAACCAGTCGTCGTCGTTTTCGCAGATGTGCAGCTCGTGGGTTCCTGCCTCGAGGGCGGCGGCTTGGGCCTTCTCGTCGTTCTCTTCGAAGGTGTCCTCGAACTTGACGCAAGGCGGAATCAGCGTGACCCCGAGATGGTACGACGCCTCAGCGTAGTCGAGGGCTCGAACCCGGATGAAGAGCGGCCCGTCGCCAGCGCTCTCTGGCACGACGAAGGTCTCGATCGAGCGCCTGACGACATCTGGCGGGGCCGCAGCTCGGCTCGAAGGCGGCGCAGGACCGAGGTCCTCGGCGAGGGGCTCGCCCAAGGCTGGAACCACGGCCAACTCGAGGTGGGCGTAGTCGAGGCGAGCGGAATCATCGAGGGGCTCGACGCGCTGGGCCAAGCGAGAAAATTCGGCCGAGACGGTCACCTTGTAGCCGGCGCCTGCGTCGATGCGCACAAAGTCGTCGTCGCCGCCGCAGATGACGAGTTGCGCCGCCGCGAGCTCCTCGTCAGACAGGGCGGTGGCTTGCTCAGGCGAGTCATTCTCCTCGAGTGGATCTTCGAAGTTCCGGCAGGGGGGGAAGAGCCGCAGCAGCGTCAGCTCCAGGTTGTACCGAGCGTCGTCGGAGCTTGGATCGAGCTCTAAGGCCGTTCGGTAGTTCGCCAGCGCCTGCCTGAAGTAGTGGACGGAGAGCCCTCGGTCGTCGATGCTCTTCTCCGTGCTGTCGCCTAGGAGATAGAAGGCGTTGGCCAGCGCGAAGAGCACTTTGAAGCGCTCTGGACGCTGTTCGGGCGAGACGGCGAGGGCCTTGACCAGTGCGTCCTTCGCGCGCTCCGGTCGTCCCGCTCCGAGTTCGGCCAACCCAATGTTGTAATCCAGCATCGGCTCCTCTGGGAGCGACTCCTTCGCTAGGGTGTACGCCTCGAGGGCGCCTTCGTAGTCTCCTTCGGCGAGCAAGGCATTGCCTTCCTCGACGTTGGGGTTCTGGCGCACGAAGAGCGCGTCGTCTCCACAGCCGGCGGAGACTGCCAAGAGGAGTAGCAGCGCCACCGAGCCGACCCTTCGACTGGCTTTCCGTCCTCGGCGTGGTCGGCCCTTCTTGCCAGCTCCCTGGGCCGCCGCCGACGCCAAGATTGCGCCCCGTCGGTCGCCGAACAGTCCGGCGATGAAGAGCAGCACGACGGCTGGGGCGAGCAGTAAGTAGAAATAGTCCTCAAAGGTGTCCATCATCAGCGACTCGAGCTCGGCCTTCTCGAGCTGGTCGATCTCTTCGGCCAACCCTTTGGCGACTGAGCGCGGACCTGTGTAGTGGAAGTACTTGCCATCGGCCGCTGCCGCGACCTTCTCCAAGGTGGCCTCGTCGAGGCGGGACTCCACGGGTGACCCTTTACGGATCATGATGCCGGTGGGCAGCCCTTGGTCATCGTACTCTGGGATGGTCGCGCCGGAGACCGAGCCGAACCCCACAGTGTAGACTCTGACCCCCCGTTTCTTGAGCTCGATAGCGGTGCGGACGGGATCCGTCTCGTGATCTTCACCGTCGGTGAAGATGACGACCAACTTCGAATGGTCGGCCATGGGCGCGCTGCCGTCGGCCGGGTCGGCGAGCAGCAGCTGGGAGCCGTCGATCATGGCCCTCCCGATGGCGGTCCCGCCCATGGGCATCATGCCGGGCTGGATCTGCTCCAAGTAGACGTCGATGGCGCCGTAGTCCGAGGTCAAGGGGGACTGGATGAAGCTCACGGCGGTAAAAACCACGAGCCCGACCCTGTCCCCCTTGAGGCGCTTGAGGATCCGGTCAATCTCTCCCTTGGCCGCTTCGAGCCGACTGGGTTTGACATCGTCGGCGAGCATGGATCTCGACAGGTCGACGGCGAAGACGACGTCGACCCCCATCCGCTTGACCTCGCGCTGCTTGCCCTCGCCTTGGGGACGCATCAGGGCCACGATCATCAGGAGCAGTGCCGCGAACGTGAAGACGAAGCGGGCGATCTGCTTGCGTGCGCTGCGGCCGGCCAGCATGGCGTGAAGCGCTGGGCGCGGTGCGGACTTCGAGGGGCTGTGTCCTCTCCCCTCCCACCAGTACAAGGCTGAGGCCAGCCCCGCGCCGACCACCAACCCACCGAGCGCCAGGACCAGCTGAACGTCGACATCGAAGGTCGATTTCGCCAGCATCCGCACGGCAATCATTTGTCCGGCCGCGATCGCTCCGGTCACGAAGAAAGTCACGAGCGGTCGACGAAATCCCTCGCTCAGCTCGGTGCCTTCGAGCAGCGCTTCGAGCCCGCGCACCCGTCCGAGCTTCCAGAACCAATAGGCGAGGTAGACCGACAGCACTGCGGAGGCCGCCGCCAACCACTCCATTGCTTCAGGATTTCCCCAGTGCTTGATCATCATGAAAGGGCTCGGGTCAGGGGAACTTGCGGATGACGAGAAAACTCAAGCTGGCCTCGAAGAGCAACAAGAGCACAGCGCCGAACGCGTAGGGCCGGTAGCGCTCGGTGGTCGAGACGTTGACCGAGCCTTCGAGCTCGGAGCGCTCGAACTGGTCGAGGATGTCTTGCAGGTCTTTGGACAGGCTCACCTTGTCGGTGGCGTGGTAGAATTTGCCGTTGGTCATGGTCGCGATCTTCTGGAGGAGCCTCGGATTCACGGGAAACTCGACCTGCTGGTAGTTCGTCCCCAACCCCCAGGTCTTTGGTCCTGTGGGCAGAAGCGTCGTGCCTTCTCGCCCGACTAGGATGGGAAACGTCGTAATCCCGAAGTGATTCGCCATGGTGGCCGCTTGCTCGGGCGATATCTCACCGCCACGGCGGTCGCCGTCGGTGATCAGCACGACGACCTTGCTTTCGGCATCGGAGTGGCGAAGTCCAGCGGTGGCGCGGGCCAGCGCATCGCCGATGGCCGTCCCGGAGCCGTCGATGTCCTCCAGCTCTCGCTGCTTCAGCAGGTTGAGGATGGTCCCGTAGTCCAATGTCGAGGGGAACTCGAGGAACGCGTCGCGGCCGAAGACGACCATGCCAATGCGGTCGCAGCGAGCAGCCGCGCCGTCGGTCGGCCGGTTGCAGCGTTCGCGCCGTCTCTCGATGAACTCATCGAGGGTCTCGACGGCGTACTGGAAGCGATTCTTGGGGGTCTCTCCGCGCGCCAGGAGTCGGTCCACCTCGGCGAGAGTCATGTCCACGGCGCCCATCGACCCGGACATGTCGAGGATCAGGAAGATGTCGATGCCCTCGACGCGGCGTTCCTCGCGGGATTGGTCGTGGGGCCGGGCGACCGCCACGATCACCAAGGACAGGGCGAGCAGACGGACGAGGGTCGGCACCGAGGTCAGGTAGACTTTCCAGCCGCGCCCGTGCTCGAAAGCGCCCAACCGGGTGAAGGTCATGGGCCCCATTTGCGAACGGCGAGGCCACAGCTGATAGAGCGCAACCATGGGAAGGAGTGCCAAGCACCACAACACCCATGGGTAGCCAAACTCGAGCTCGAAGAGCTGCAGCCAGCCGGTTTTGAGCTCAGCGAGCATTCTCGCCCCCTCTGTCGCTGGCGTTATCGGCGGCGGCGGGTTTGGGGCGCGTTTGCACCACGACCTTTTCGGCCAGTCCCAAGTTCTCCTTGGTTTCGGCGGCGGACTTCTGCTGTCGCGCGAATTTGACCAAGTCGAGCTCGGACAGGAAGAGGGCGAACGAGGTCCTGTCCATGCCCTTGGGCAGCGTCATGTGCTCGAGCTGTTTCACGATCTCGCGCGTCGTCATCTCGAGGGCGTCAAAGGCGAAGCGCCCACCGATGTACTCGCGGATGATCTCCGAGAGGCGGAAGTAGGCGGGGCGCTCTTCGAGCTCGCCGGCCTCGACGGCGTCTTGGAGCTCTCTCAGGCGCTCCAAGGCGACCTCCCACGGGGGTCGCGCGGCGACGGGCGCTGCTGGGGCGACGTTGCGGCCTTTGAGCCGGCGGGCCAACAGCACGCCCAGGCCGACCAATAGCAGCGCCAGGAGCAGGAGGATGGCGCCCTGGGCGAAGCGGCGATCCGGCTCCTCGATAGAGACCGCTCCGTCGGCCTTTCTCAGGCCGCCGGCACCGCCGTCGTCGAGGACCGAAGCGACCTTCACCGAGACGCAGTCGCTCTCGACGAAGTAGTGCGCGCCCTCGGCATCGACAAACTCGAGGCGTACGGGCGGGAAGTAAAAGCGTCCAACGTGAAAGAGCGCGAAACGAATCGTGTAGCGCTCGGTTGGGCCCGGAGCCGCCAGGGTTTCCTGCTCGATGCCCTGGACCACGAAGCGTCCGGTGTCGGCGCCGGAGAGGTCGATGGGCTGGAACATCCAGTGGTCAGGATTTTTGATTTCGATGACGATGGCGCTACCGTCCGCGATACGCAGATTCTCTTCGCTGACCGAGGTCGCGAGCGCGAGGTCCCCTGGGAACGGGGTGGCCACCGGCGCAGCGGGAGCCGTGGGGGCAGCAGCCCAGGCAAAACCGGGGGCCCCGAGGGACGGCACAACGAGCACAGCGCAAATCAAGAGAGTGCGCAGTGTGGAACTCAGTGTCTGGAGGCTGTTGCGGGGCACGGCCAAGCGGTCCTCAGTAGCGCGACGCGCGCAGCTTGAAGTAACGGATCAGGGGCTGCAAGTAGGGCTGGTGAGTGTAGATGGAGATGAAGTCGATGTTGCTCCGGCGCAGGGTCGTCTCACGACGCGACTTGAGCGCCGCGGCGCGCTCCTGATAGGTGGCACGCACTGAGCGGCTCGAGGTGTCGACGACGAGTAAGTCCCCCGTCTCAGGATCTTCGAACGTGCAAACTCCCATATCGGGGAGTTTTTCTTCCATTGGGTCGACGATAATGACAGGGATGACGTCGTGCCTGCGGCTCATGACCCTCAGCCCCCGCTCGTAATCCTCGCCGATGAAGTCGCTCATGACGAAGACGACGCTCTTGCGGCGCGTGATGCGGCCTAGGGTGTCGAGCGCTTCGGTGAGGTTCGTCCCGGCGCCGCTGGGCTTGTAGCGGAGCAGCTCCGAGATGATGCGCATGACGTGCTTGCGGCCCTTCTTGGGCGGGACGATGAGCTCGACCTCGTCGGTGAACATGAGCAGGCCGACGCGGTCGTTGTTCTTGATGGCCGAGAAGGCCAACAGGGCGCCGATCTCCGCGGCGGTGTCGCGCTTGCGCTGCGTCAGGCTGCCGAAATTCAGGCTGGCTGAGGCGTCCACGAGCAGAAACACCGTGAGCTCTCGCTCCTCGACGAAGTGCTTGACATGCACCTCGCCGGTGCGGGCGGAGACGTTCCAGTCGATGCGCCGGATGTCGTCCCCGGGTTGGTAGGGCCTCACCTCGTCGAAATCCATCCCTCGCCCTCTGAAGACCGAATGGTATTGGCCCGCGAGCTGCTCGTTGACCAAGCGGCGCGTCACGATCTCCAGTTTTTTGATCTTCTTGATGAGGTCTTTGGGTAGCATGCGGTGGGGCTCGGTCGTTCCTGAGTTGACGCGGACTCGATGGTGAGCGCACTACGTTGGGGTTTCTTGCTCGCTTCCCGCTCGACAATGGGTTCAGGGCACTTCGATGACGTCGAAGATGCGCTGCAAGAGCTCTTCGCTGTTGAGCTCCTCGGCCTCGGCCTCGTAGGAGAGGATGACGCGATGCCGCAACACGTCGTAGCCAACCGCCTTGATGTCCTCTGGCGTGACATAGCCTCGGCGGTTGAGGAAGGCGTGGGCCTTGGCGGCCATGTTCAGGTAGATGCTGGCTCGTGGGCTGGCGCCGTATTCGATCATGTCCTCTAAATCGCGCAGTCCGTATTGGGCTGGGGCGCGCGTCGCGAACACGATCTCGACGATGTAGTCTTTGATTCGGGAGTCGACGTAGACCTGGTTCACGACCTGACGGGCGGACATGATCTGCCCGACGGTCACAATCTGCCGAGCTTTTTTGCGCTCGCCGTCGGTCATGCGATCCATGATCAGGCGCTCCTCCTCTCGAGTGGGGTAGGAGACCTTGACCATCAGCATGAAGCGGTCGACCTGCGCCTCTGGGAGGGGATAGGTCCCTTCTTGCTCGATGGGGTTCTGCGTGGCCATGACCAAGAAGGGGTCTTCGAGCGCGTAGGTCTGGTCACCGATGGTGACCTGTCGCTCTTGCATGGCCTCGAGGAGCGCCGACTGCACCTTCGCGGGAGCGCGGTTGATCTCATCGGCCAAGACCAGGTTGGCGAAGATGGGGCCTCGCCGTACCTCGAACTGGCTGGTCTCCGGACGGTAGATCATGGTCCCGATCAGGTCGGCGGGGAGCAGGTCGGGCGTGAACTGAATGCGTCGAAACTTGGCGTCGACGACGTCGGCGAGGGTGGTACAAGTCAAGGTCTTGGCCAGGCCTGGCACGCCTTCGAGGAGGATGTGGCCGCCCGCCAGCAAGCCGATCATCATGGCCTGCACCATATGAGGTTGCCCGACGACGACCCGTGCGACCTCGAGCTTGACGTCCTCAATGAACGCGCTCTCGGACCTGACCAATTCGTTGATGACTCGAACGTCTTTCTCCATTGAGGAGCTCCTTTCCGGCGTCAGTGGGTGGGCGCTCGTCGGGCGCCCGTCGACTTGGATGTATTGCCTCGCCTGCCCGCGACCGTTTTTCGCTTCATTTCAACAGGTTGCGGTGCGAAATCGGTCGTCCGCTCCGTGAGCGACTGCGCTGGCAGCCGCCACCGCCGATCGCCAGGAAGGCCACCGCTTGGGCGCTGTTCGCTCGCTCTTTGCTGGAAGTATCGCCTTTACGGCGAGGCACGCCAAGGGGCCGCACAAACGTTTGCCCGGCTCGGTACAGACAGCGCAACGCGGCCCTGGAGCCCACCTATTCCGATGGCGGCTGGATTCGGGCGGCGTTGCGTCAGCTGTTGTTCGAGCTACGAGGCGTCGTTGGGACGGCCTTCTAGGCCGGCGAGTGCGTCTCGGACGCCGCGGGCGGCCTCTTCGATCTCGGCCTCATAACCGCCGAGGTAGAGGCGGCCGAAGGCGCCGAAGAAGCTCACCTCGAGAAGGTGGATTTCAGCGGCCTTCTCGGCTTCGTTCGCGGCGATGGCAGCATAGCCCGCGGGATGACACTCCATCACGTAGAGGGTTTGACCTTCGAGAAGGAAATCCCCGTGGCGCATCCGGTTGATCAACATGGCTTGGTGGCCGTCGACGCCCGTGATGGTCTGCTCGGTGAGGATCTTCGGCTTGAGGCGGTCGGTCTCCTCGATGCCGTAGTAGTCGAGCGCTGCTCGGCCGCCTTCGCGGATCTGCCCTTGGTCGAAGTCGTGCACCTCGAGGGCGCCGTACTGACGCTCGACGACCTGCAGCCCAGGCATGACCGTGGTCGCCTTCAGGATGACGTCGGTCACTTGGTTGATCGACATTCCGGGCTGCACTTCGATCAACAAGGCGGCCATCCGCTCCAGCGGCTGGAACCCTTTGGACACCGTCTGGATGAAGCTCGCCAGCTGAGGCTGAAGCACGTCGATATAGGTGAAACAACGAAGGTCGATCACACCGAACCTCTCTGTTGGGTAGAGCCAAGTCGGCGAAGGCCGCGACGAGACGTCTCTCGAACCGATGCTCGTCGAGGCAGGACGCTATCACGGCCGGGCTTTCTGGGGCAACACGACGAAGACCGCTCACCGCGCATAAAAAAAGACCGGCGCCCTTAGGCGCCGGTCTTTTTCGGAGTCACTGACTGGACTACTCGGAGGGGCTGAAGGAGAAGGGGAACTCGATGACGCAGATACCGCCGTCGGGCTTGTCGAAGCGCATGCGTTCGATCACGCGGGCCATGCACTTCTCGACCTTCTCGTTCTTCATGGTGCTCGAGCTCATGAGGGGGTTTTTGACGGTGCCGTCGAGTCCGACCTTCCATTGCATGACGATCTTACCGGCGAGCTGTGGGTCGGCGAGGAGTTGACGCTCGTAGCAGTTGCGCAGCGCTGAAGCCTTCTTCTTGACCACATCGGAGATGTTGTCCTTCTTGCAGAAGCCCTCTTGTCGGGGTGCCGCAAACGAGACCTTGGGTTTGACCTTGGCTTTCGCTTTCTGGCCGAGGCCCTTGCCGGAGCCGCGTCCGCCACCGGTGTCACGGTCCGCGAGTCCACCGATGCGACCTGCCCCTGTGCCACCGCCGCCAGCGCCACGGCCCATGGTGCCCATACCGCCGTAGCCGAAGCCGGCGTTGAAGGCGTCGCCCTCACCGCTCATGGCGACCTGGTCCATGGCGTCTCCGAAGGTGGCGCCGCTGCCGAAGAGGCTCTGCGCACCACCACTGCCCAACAGGTTGCTCGAGAGGGCGGCCTGAATGCCGACGGGCTTGTCCAACTTCTCCACCATCTTGGCGTCGAGGTCGGGGAGCACGGTTTCGGGATCTTCGGGATCTTCTTCACCGAACTTGCCCTCCTCGTCCGCGGCCCGCTTGCCGGCCTCGTCGATGTCAGGCTCTTCCTCCTCGACCAGCTCTTCTTCTTCCTCGGTCTCTTCGACGTCGGTCATGACTTCGATCCAGCGCTCATCTAGCGTGGCGTAGCTCAGATACTCCTGCGAGTCGTCGGTCCAGAATGCCCAGAAGAGCAACGAACCTTGAACGAGGAAGCTGAGCAACACCGCCACCCCGAGAACCGAGAACAGCCCCCCAACTATCGCCGCGATCGCACCGGTGGCGCCGCCGAACGACGCCGCGCTGGCCACGACACCTCGCGGGAAGACGTATTGGAAGATTAGCTCGACGTCGCCGATCATCATCACACCCCAGTCGCCCGGGGCGAGCGGGATCTCGTAGATGGACGCGGCAACCTTGGCATCGTCAGCGTCGGCAACCTGGATTGAGCCCACTGACTTGGCAGTCTTCACCAGGTCAACCAGCTTCTTGGTCTCCCCCTTGGTGTGAACTTCGCCCTTGATGCGGTCGGTGAACCGAAACGTGTGGTTTCTGCCACCCCAAGTGAAGACCTTGAAGCCCTCGGAGAGTCCGACCGGCGGGATCGCGAAGGTTTGATTCGCCTTCGTCCCGAGGCTCACGTCCCCAGACTTGAAAGTGAGATCCCGCACAACGCTGTTGTGATAGACCGCGGCTACTCGAAGCACTCTGCTGTCTTTACTCACGGCTCGCTTCCTTCGCTTGGCTCATCAGCCAGTGGCTACTGGCCTCTGCGTGGTGTTCCATCACATCCGAAATTTGAAAGACGCAGGGCAGCGGCACGCTACCCTCTGCCGACTCCGCACGTCAAGTGAATCTGACCGTTTTGCGTCGTCAGCCCCTCGCCTTACCAGACGCCACTTGCAGGTGGCGTGGCTCGTTCGAGATTGGATACGGGCTCGGACAGCACTGCTTTCGGAAAGTTCTTGGGCGCCCTCACTTTTTTTCCATTTTTTCCGTGGACCCCTCACAAACCCTGTGAGCGACTGGCATCTCGAGATCACGCGCGGCGCGCACTTTTGCGTGAGGGCAACGTGGACAAGCATCGTTGGCTGCCTCCTCGCTCGGTGGGCGCATCGCAAAAGATTGGTGCTTCGCGAAACTCGTGCTGAAATGAACCTCGTCCTCAGTGGTCTACGTTGCCATGGAAGTGGAGCGAGACTGAGGGCCGTTTCTTCGAGGTTGTTCCTATGAAGCCGTTCCTAGCTGTGTTCTTGATGTGTCTGGTCGCCCTGGTGGCCGATTGTCCCAGGGCCATGGCGCAGCCCCTTGCCGTCGGCCTCTCTCAGCCGCCGACGCTCACTCCGACTGCCGTCCTGCTCAGCCGCGATGAGCTCGATGCCATGCGCTCCGCGCTCTCCCGGTCCGTTTTCGTCGCCGAGGCTTCCCACACTCCACCTGCTCCATACCAGCAAGTCCCCCTCGTCTATGATGGCGCCGTGACCGCCATCGAAGCCGATGGGCTGGCCTTCCTCACCGCGGCAGGGTGGCTCACCGACGCCGAGACGATCGAGATGCTCGATGGCGATGAACGCATCGAGCTGGCGGTCGAGGAGATGGACGTTCGAGTCGGCCTGGCGCTGCTGCGCCTGGCCGACGGCACGAATTCCGCCGCCTTCACGCCGCTGTCCATCGGCGCCCTCACCCCGATGGTCGCTTACGCTCTGCTCTCGCCCCAAACTCGCTACGAGCAGCTCGTCACCGTCAGCGTTCTCAACGACGTCGCCCAAGACCTCTACTGGCAAACCACACTCGCCGCCGTCAACGGCTATCCCATCGTCGACGTGGACCGAAACCTCGTCGCCGTCCAATGCCTGCGGGTGCCAAACGACCCGAGCCGCGGTCTCGCCGTGGGCTGGCCAGTGATCAATTTGATGCTCGACCCTCCCGACGACCTCGCTCCAGCACGCCGACCGGACCATGTTCTCGGTGAGGAGGAGGAAGTCGAGCAGCACGCCTACGGGTGGTGGAGCCCGACGTGGGGAGAGGGGCCGAAGTGAACACGCCTGCTCGGAGTTCAGCGGCTCTGGAGCGCCGTGAGCGAGGTCGTCCTTGAAGGTGGCGTCGCCGTTCGAGGCCGCGCTCGAGGCCTCAGTCGCGCAGCTGGAGTGCGTTGGTGCTGGCGCGGCGTTCGATGTGGCGCTCTCCGGAGGTCGAGACTCGGTCGCTCTCTTGCTCGGCTTGGCTCGACTCGCGCCGGCGTACCAATGGAAGCTGCGCGCTCATCACGTCGCACATGGACTGCGTGACGATCGCGGCGACGAGGCGCGGTGCCGCTCCCTCTGCGACCAGCTCGGTGTGGACTTGCTGGTCTCGCGTTTCGGCCCCGGAGAGATCGCTCGAGAGCCCGAGGACGGTACCCAGGCGAAGGCGAGGGCAGCGCGCTACCGTGTCCTGGAGCGAGCGGCGCGAGACCGAGGTGCGACGTGCATCCTGACCGCACACCACGGCGACGACAACGTCGAGACCTTGCTCCTGAGGTTGGTGCGCGGCGCTGGCCTGGAGGGGTTGGGGGGCATCGCGCCCTGTCTTCGGTTGGAGGCAGGGCTGTGGCTCGTTCGTCCGCTCCTCGCCATGGGGCGTCCAGACATCGACCAATATCTAGAGGAGCGCCAAGTCGTCGCCGCCGAGGACCCGACCAACGCAGGAGATGACTATCTGCGCAACCGAGTTCGGCACCACGTTCTGCCGGCACTGAACGAGCTGCGAGGTCCGGGGGGAATGCGCGCGGCGAGGCGCAGCGTGTCCCTCCTCGGTCGAGATGCCGCCGCGCTCGACGAGTTGCTGGAGTGGCTCGTGGCCAGCGGCCTGTCGACCCGAGAACCAGCCTGGTATCTCAGGACGAAGGCTTTGCGCTCGTTCGGCCCGGCGGTCGTCGTGCAGGTGCTGCGGCACGCGGCGCGGGCCGTAGTGCCGAGGCATGGACTGACCTGTGCGGCGGCTGAACGAGGCTTCGAGGTGGTCTCGAGCAACTCCCGCCGTGCGTCGTGGGAGGACGGCGTGGTGCGCATCGCCATCGAGGGGCCGTTCGTGTGTTTGCGGGCGGCCGGAGCTGCGCTCCCGAGGTGGAATTCCAAAGCGCTGGAAGTGCTCGAGGGGGTCGTCTCGATTGGCGATCCGCGTGCCCCGCTCGTCGTCGTCGACCCAGCAAAAGTCCCGCTGTGGGCGAGCGCGAGGCGCGCTCCGCGCCAGCAGGCCGAGATCGCGGCGGCCTCGATCCGCGGTGAGCTCGAGTTGCGTCCTGCGGACGAGGTCGAGACGGGACTCGAGCCGCCAAAGCTCGGTGGCCACAAGCGCTGTGTTCAGGTCGCCTCGGAGCTCGGAGCCCCTGGCCCATGGCGAGGGAGTCACCCCGTCGTCGTGGATAGCGCAGGGCCACTTTGGGTCGTCGGGGGCCCGCTCGATGCGCGGGCGGCTGCGGATGGTGGAGCCTCGGTCGTGCTGCGCGCGGAGGTCCTGCCTTGGTACCTCTGAGGAGCTGCTGGCGTACCTCAGAGCACGGCGAACGAAAAAAAGAATCTCTTTGTCTGCGAACTTGGGCTTGGTTCGAAAGCAACCGGGTTTATAACAAAACGACCTGGAGTGCTCGACACCAAGGGCGACATTGAATAGGAACTTCCTGACAATATGCGAGCGGAGATTCACCGGACTGGATGAATCGACGTTCGAGATGGGTTTCAAAGGCGAACGCTGTAGAATCCCAAAAGAGTCACGGTTCGAGCCATCCGAGTAGACACGACGTACCTGAGTCGAGCGAACGCCCCCGCATTTCGCCGTGGGGCGTGGGAAGGAAGATACGGTGAAGCAAAGCCATAAGACGATTCTACTCTGGGTGGTTTTCATCCTGATCCTGATCCTGATTTACAACATCATGGTCACCCCCTCGAGCAACGCCGAGAAGATCAAGTTCAGCGAGTTCGTCGAGGCGGTTCGCGGGAACAAGGTGGAATCGGTCGAGGCCAAGGGGATGGAGATCCACGGCAAGCTCAACAAGGAGGGCCAAAAGGATCTCGGCAAGGAGGACTTCGAGACCTACGGGTTGCTCGACGCGGACATGCGCGATCTCCTAGACGAACACGGTGTCGTCTACGACTTCCAGCCGGAGGAGAGCGGCGGCTGGTGGCAGGGCATCATCATCTACTGGCTGCCCATGCTCTTCCTCTTCCTGATCTTCTTCTTCTTCATGCGGCAGCTGCAGTCTGGTGGCGGCAAGGCCATGAGCTTCGGCAAGAGTAAAGCCAGGCTGCTCAACGAGAACCAAAACAAGGTGACCTTCGACGACATCGCAGGCATCGACGAAGCCAAGAGCGAGCTGCAGGAAATCATCGAGTTCCTCAAGGACCCCAAGAAGTTCACCCGGCTGGGTGGGCGCATTCCAAAGGGCGTGCTCTTGATGGGCTCCCCTGGAACCGGCAAGACCTTGCTCGCCCGCGGAGTCGCAGGCGAAGCGGGCGTGCCCTTCTTCTCCATCTCGGGCTCGGACTTCGTCGAGATGTTCGTCGGCGTGGGCGCGAGCCGCGTGCGCGACCTCTTCGAGCAGGGCAAGAAGCAGGCGCCGTGCATCATCTTCATCGACGAGATCGACGCCGTCGGCCGCTACCGTGGCGCTGGCCTCGGCGGCGGACACGACGAGCGAGAGCAGACCCTCAACCAGCTGCTGGTGGAGATGGACGGCTTCGAGTCCAACGAGGGGGTTATCCTCATCGCTGCGACCAACCGCCCCGACGTCCTTGACCCCGCTCTGCTGCGTCCTGGTCGTTTCGATCGCCGTGTCGTCGTCCCCGCACCCGATGTAAATGGGCGCGTCGGGATCCTCAAGGTCCACTCCCGCAAGACCCCGCTGGCCCCCGACGTCGACCTCAACGTCGTCTCTCGTGGCACCCCTGGCTTCTCCGGAGCGGACTTGGAGAATTTGGTCAACGAGGCCGCCCTCGCCGCCGCGCAGCGCGGAGGGGATAGGCTCGAGATGGAAGACTTCGAAGAGGCCAAGGACAAGGTCCTGATGGGCCGCGAGCGACGCAGCATGTTCATCAGCGAGAAGGACAAGCGCGTCACCGCCTATCACGAGGCTGGTCACGCTTTGGTCGCCAAGTTGTTGCCCTCGGAAGAGGTAGACCCGGTCCACAAAGTGACCATCATCCCCCGTGGCCGCGCGCTCGGCGCCGTGCAGCAACTGCCCGACGAGGACCGCCTCAACGTGACCCGCGAGTGGGCGCTCAACCGCATCGCCATCGCCATGGGCGGACGCGTCGCCGAAGAGATCATCTTCAACCAGCTCACGACGGGGGCCGGCAACGACCTAGAGCAGGCCACCAAGATCGCTCGCAAGATGGTGTTGGAGTGGGGAATGAGCGAGAAGCTCGGGCCCTTGGCCTACGGACACCCAGACGAGCAGCCCTTCCTCGGCCGCGATATTACGCACGCCAAGGACTACTCGGAGAAGACCGCCCAAATCGTCGACGCCGAGCTGCGACACCTGGTGACCGCCCAATACGACATGGCCAAGACCATCCTCGAGGACAACCTCGACCTGCTCAAGATCACCGCGGAAGCGCTGCTCGAGCACGAGGTGCTGGACAACCGAGAGCTCGACATCTTGATCAGCCAAGGCATCGACGCCTTACGCGAAATGAAAGAGAAAGACGCCACGGCGGCCGCAGCCAAGGGACGTCGGCCCAAGAACACCTTCGAGTCGAAGAGCAAGGCCAAGCGCAACAGCGTGTCGGACCCCGCCCCCATCGAGCTCAAACCCTCGAAAGCCTCTGAAAGTTGAGCGACGACCCAGTGGACACGCTGGTCTGTGCCTTCACATCGGTTGTGGTTGAGACGCCGAGCGGCCCTGTGCCGCTCGGCTTCCTGCCCGCCTTCTTCAGCTTCGACCCAATCACAGCGCCCGATGGTTTCGTCGCGCTGAGCGTCGTCCCTGGCGGTCTGCCGCCCTCTGGAGTCGTCTGGGCGCGCGAGCCCGACAAGAACCAGAGCGGAATGCTGCTGGTTGCGCAACGAGCCTCATCGTGGGTGCGTCTCTGGCGCGGCGACGAGCTGGGCGTCGAGGACCACGTCGGCAACCGGCTTCGTCGGGCGTTTCGAGAGTTCGGAGGTGCCGACGCGGTCCGCACCTGGCAGGTCAGTGGGCGAACTTGGGACCTCAGACGTCCGTTGGTGATGGGGATCTTGAACACGACCCCCGATTCGTTCTCGGACGGAGGGCTCTTCGACAGCGTGGAGCGAGCCGTCGCCCATGGACGCGCCATGGCCGAGGCTGGGGCCGACCTCATCGATGTCGGCGGCGAGTCGACTCGCCCAGGCAGCGCTCTGGTCGAGGTGGACGTGGAGATCGCGCGAGTTGTGCCGGTGATCAGGGCGCTCTGTCAGGTGTGCGCGGTGCCGATCTCGGTGGACACTCGCAAGGCGGCCGTCGCCCGGGCCGCGCTCGACGCCGGGGCCAGCATCGTCAACGACGTGAGCGGCCTACGCTTCGACCCGCAGATGGTCTCGTTGCTCGCCACACGAGACTGCGGCGTGGTGGTCATGCACCTCCGTGACGACCCCGCCGTGATGCAGCAGCACACAGAATACGACGATATTTTGTCTGAAGTCGCCGACCACCTTGAGCACAGCCTGAAGCTCGCCTACGATTGGGGAATCGATCTTCGCAGAGTCTTGGTGGATCCGGGCATCGGTTTCGGAAAGGACCTCGCACACAACCTCGCTCTCGTCGCAGGGATGCGCAGCCTCTGGTCATTGGGAAGACCTTCGCTCTTGGGGCCCAGTCGCAAGCGTTTCCTTGGTGAGCTCACAGGGCGAGGACCTGCAGACCGGGGGCCTGGCACGGTTGCCGCGGTGAGTGCTGGTGTTCTCAACGGCGCAGCAGTGGTGAGAGTCCACGATGTGGCCGAAGCTCTGGATGCGGTTAGACTCTGTTTTGCCTTGAGAGACCGGCCTTCTTGACCGGCGCCTCACGTCTCGACATGGCTCGAGAGGGTGTCCGACCTCGTCTCTTCCCTTCGCTTCGCCTCGCGCAACCGACAAAGTAATGCTCGACCAGTTCGTGAACATCTTCAGCCAAGCGAGCACCAAGGGCATCCTTATTGGCGTGGTGGATATCCTGCTGGTTTACTATGTGCTCTATCGCATTCTGCTGCTCATCAAGGGCACGAAAGCGGTGCAGATCCTGGTCGGCTTGCTCTTGGTGGTGGTGCTCTACTTCGCGTCGGAGCAGGAGTACTTCGATCTCCAGACGTTGAACTGGCTCCTCGACAAGTTCATCGCCTCGTTCGTCGTCATCCTCGTGATCATCTTCCAGGAGGACATTCGCCGTGGCTTGAGCCAGGTGGGGCTCTCGAGTCGCTTCACGGGGCTGTCGCGCATCGCCGAGGCGCACTTCCTCGAGGAGATCGTAAAAGCCGCGGCGATTTTGTCCGAGAGACGCCTGGGCGCGCTGATCGTCATCAAGCGCGAGGCCTCTCTCGACGACTATGAGGGGATCCGCATCGACGCCGAGGTGAGCAAGGAGCTCTTGGTCTCCCTCTTCATCCCGTTCAAGCAGAGCCCGACCCACGACGGCGCAGTGGTGGTGGCCAATGGCCGCATTGCCGCCGCTGGTTGTTTCCTGCCGCTGACCACCAACGCAAGGATAGACCGCTCGCTGGGGACCCGGCACAGAGCCGCGCTCGGCATGAGCGAGACCACCGACGCGGTCATCCTCGTGGTTTCCGAAGAGACGGGCATCATCTCCGTCGCGTTCAAGGAAGAGCTCACGCGCCGGTTGAGCACGGACGAGCTGCGCGACCTTCTGCAGAAGCTGTTCAGCGAGAAGGAAATGCAGCGCCAAGCCATGAAGCAGCCGGGGTTCCTGTTGCGCCGTTTGCGAGTGCCTCGCAAGCGCAAGAAACACGCACCGACGGGGAGCTGACGATGCGCAAGGCCCTCTTCGACAATCTGGCGCTCAAGTTGATCGCCTTGGTCCTCGCCATGAGCCTCTTCCTCGTCGTCAAGAGCGAGGGCGGTGCGTTGACGACGTTGGACGTACCGCTGCTGATTCAAGTTCCAGAGGGGTTCGTGCTGGTCAACGAACCCACCAAAGCCGCGGCGGTTCAGCTGAAAGGCAAATGGTCGACGCTCAAAGCTCTCAGCTCAGAGGAGCTCGGCGCGCTGGAGCTCTCCCCTTCCCCGGTCGAGGGCCGCTCTGACCTTACCCTGAGACTGCAGGGGCTGACGCTCCCGAACGGCGTCACGGCGGAGGGCATCAACCCGTCGACGGTCACGATCGAGCTGGAGCGCCTCGCTCGCCGCACGGTGCCAGTGGCCGCCGATCGGGCGCTCTCGGGTGCCCCTCCCGTCGGCTACCAACTCGGCGAGGTCCGAGCGGAGCCACCGGAGGTCGGAATCGTCGGGCCGGCCTCGGTCGTGGAGATGGTCAGCCGCGTCTTCGTCGAGCCCATCGACCTCTCGGGCCGTACCACGTCGTTCACCGAAGAGCGCTTTGTGCTGCCGGACCGTCGTGGCATTCGAATCGAGGGCATAGACCGCGTCTCTGTCAGCGTGGAGATCATCACTCGTTCACGCGAAGTGGTGGCCAAGAAGATTCCGATCATCGTGCTCAACCTCGCCCAACCCTTCGAGCTCCTACCGCAGACCGTCGACGTGGTTCTTGTTGGCGAGGACGAGGCGCTGGACTCCATCGACACCTCGCCGCTCGTGGTGACCATCGATGGCGCCCCCGAGGGCGGCAAGGGCCCCCATTCGGTGCAGATCGACATCAAGGCCGAAGACGTGCACAACCTGCCGCCAGGTGTCGCGGTCGATGGCGCACGTTTGCCGACGATCTTCCTTCGCACCACGCCGATTCCGACCCGACAAGACCCGACAGGCCTGCCTGCGAACACTGCCCCTGATGGCAAGCCCTTGGGGACGAACGGCAACGTGATCCACACAGAGCTCGACTAAAGGAACGCAAAGGACTTCGAATGCGCGCATTTTTCGGAACCGACGGAATTCGAGGCTTGGCCAACAAGCACCCCATGACCGTCGAAGTGGCTACGCGGCTGGGCAAAGCGATCACGCTTCACTTTGCGCGTGAAGGCCACGAGCCCAAGATCCTCATCGGCAAAGACCCGCGCCGCTCGGGCTACATGTTCGAGTCGGCTTTGGCTGCCGGGATCAACTCCATGGGCGGCTTCGTTCTCTACACCGGTCCCCTTCCGACACCCGGCATCGCCTATTTGACCACGGGCATGCGTTGCGACGCCGGCATCGTCATCTCGGCCTCCCACAACCCGCACCACGACAACGGCATCAAGATCTTCGGGGCCGACGGTTTCAAGCTGCCAGACGAGGAGGAGGCCAAACTCGAGGCGTTGCTGCAAGACGACGCAGCCCTCCAGGCCGCCACACAGCCCACGCAGATCGGACGCTCCCGACGAATCGACGACGCGACCGGGCGCTACATCGTGTTCCTCAAGACGCTCTTCCCGAAACAGTACAACCTCGAGGGCCTGCGCATCGTCGTGGACTGCGCCCATGGAGCGGCCTACAAGACGACGCCAGCCGTCATGTGGGAGCTCGGCGCGGAGGTCATCTCGACCGGGGTCGAGCCCGACGGCGTCAACATCAACGAGGGCGTTGGCGCCTTGCATCCCGAGCACTGCGCCAAACTGGTGCGCGAATACCGTGCCGACTTGGGGATCTCCCTCGACGGAGACGCCGACCGCGTCATCCTCATCGATGAGCACGGGGAGGTGGTCGACGGCGACCAGCTCATGGCCATCGCGGCGCTGTCGCTGAAGAGCCGTGGGGCGCTGGCCCAAGACACCGTTGTCGCCACCGTGATGAGCAACCTCGGCCTAGAACTCGCGCTGCGTGAGCACAGCATCTCGCTGCTGCGCACGCAGGTGGGCGATCGCTACGTCGTCGAGGAGATGCGCAAAGGTGGCTACAATCTGGGCGGGGAACAGAGCGGACACCTGATCTTCCTCGATCACGCGACCACGGGCGACGGCACCATAGGCGCCCTCGCGGCCTTAGCCGCCATGGTGCGGAGCGGCAAGCCGCTGAGCGAGCTCGCCAAGGTCATGAAGCGCCTGCCGCAAGTGCTCGAGAACGTCCGCGTCCGAGAGAGACGGCCCATCGAGTCCCTGAAGCAGGCCCCGGCAGTGATCGCCAAGGTCGAGGCGGAGTTGGGCTCGAGCGGACGCGTCTTGGTACGCTACAGCGGCACCGAGTTGAAGTGTCGGGTCATGCTCGAGGGCACCGACGGGCCTCGGCTCGAAGTGCTCGTCGCCGAAATCTGCGACGCCATCCGCGCCGAGATTGGGGCGTAGCGCTGGGCTTTTGGCCAGACCGTGCGGGCGATGCGCCCGAGGCTTCGGCCCCCCAGACCTGTTCGTCCCAAAGGAGTAAGGACATGCTGGATCCACGCAACATCCTGGCGACCTCCGCGCAGAACCGGGCCTTGGATCGGGATGCCATCGAGAACTACGGCATGCCGGGTGTGGCGCTCATGGAGAACGCCGGGAGAGCGGCGACGGAGGCTCTGCACTGCCATCTACTGGCCAAAGGAGTCCGCCCCCAGGGCGCTCGCATCGCGATCTTCTGTGGCTCCGGCAACAACGGCGGCGACGGCTACGTCATCGCTAGGCATCTCGCGGCAAAGGGCTATCTGCCAGAGGTCTTCCTGCTGGCGCATCCGGACCGAGTGACCGGCGACGCCCGGGTCAACCTCGACATCGTCGGCGCCATGGGCTTGCCGATTCACCTCTTGGCCAAGGAACAGCTGGGTCCGCAGGGCTTCAACGAGGCCCTCGAGGGGATCACCCGACGGCCATGGGCCGCGTGTGTGGACGCCCTGTTGGGAACGGGACTCTCGAGCCCGGTGAGCGACCGATACCTGCAGCTCGTCGAGTGGCTCAACGCCCGCTCCTTGCCGACCTTGGCCGTGGACATCCCCTCGGGTCTGAACGCCGACACCGGCGCCATCATGGGCGCTGCGGTGCAGGCGACGCTCACCGTGACGTTCGGGGTGGGGATGCCCGGACTTCTCGTGGGCCCAGGTCGCGATTGCTCAGGCCAGATTGAGGTCGCAGACATCGGCTTTCCCATTGGCTGCATCCAAGCCCTAGAGGGGACCGGCCTGGCGCTGGACGAGCAACAGATTCGAGCGTTGTTTCCTACGCGCCCGCGTCACGTGCACAAGGGAAGCTTTGGACACGTCCTGGTGATCGCCGGTTCGCCCGGGAAGGTTGGGGCTGCGGTTCTTGCGGGCAGTGCTGCGCTGCGTTCGGGGGCCGGTCTGGTGACCGTGGCCACTCACGCACTGTGTCGCGAGACCATCGCGGCCGCCCAGTGGGAGTTGATGTCGGCGAGCGTCTTTGGCGAGCCGGACCGCCCAGATTGGAGCGGACTCGACGAGCTCTTGGCGGCGGCCACGGTAGTGGCCTTTGGCCCAGGGCTGGGCAACACGCCCACGACTCGCGAGGGGTTGAGCCGCGTGCTCGAGAAGTTCTCTGGCCCAGTGGTCATCGACGCCGATGGTTTGAACGTGCTCGCCCAAGACCCGACGTTGCTCAAGACCGCCAAAGGTCAGCTCGTCCTGACGCCGCACCCTGGCGAGATGAGCCGCCTGGCCGCAAAGCCCGCACGCGAGCTGCTGGGCGATGCGTTGGGTGCGACTCGTGACTTGGCCAAGGCCTTCGGGGCGGTTGTGGCGCTAAAGACCGCGACGACGACCATCGCAGAGGCGGGCGGGCGCTATGCGGTGAACACCTCAGGCACGCCCGGTATGGCCAGCGCGGGCATGGGCGACGTGCTGACGGGAATCGTGGCGGGCTTCATGGCTCAGGGGCTCTTTCCCTTCGAGGCGACCTGCGCTGCGGTGCTGGCGCACGGGCTCGCCGGCGAACGCTCGGCTGCGCTGCACGGCCAGCGCGCCACAACGGCCGCGGCGGTGCTGGGACAGCTCGGGACGGTCCTGAAGGCCTGGGAGGAGAGCGAACTGTGACATCCTGTCAGGGTTGAGAGGCGACATCGTTCAGAAGGGTCGTTCTCAGCGGGCTGAGCGCACCCAAGCGGCCGTTGACGTTCAGGACGGTTGGGGTGCGGCAGTTCGCGAAAATTGTCTCTGGCCCAAACCCTGCAGGTGCGGTATGACGATCTTATCCGTTTGACCTCGTCACCTCACTAATTCGACGATTTTGCAGGCACCGTCAGGAGCATCCTGACCGCGCCGTCAGGGGCATCACGGACCTTCGAGATGCTGTGCTGACCCAAGATCATGCCATAAAGGGGAGAGCAATGTCTGCCAAAGCTGCACTCGACACCAAGAACGCTGGGGTCGTTGAGGAGAAAGCCAACAAGGAGCTCGCCAGTAAGGCTCGTGACGAGAAGAAGAAGGAAGACGCAAACGTCGAGTTGGCGCGTAATCCCGAGCTTCCCGTCGAAGAGAAGCTGAACGCCGAGGACGTCGCTTCCGTGCTCGCCCCCGCGGCCGCCGAGAAGGAAAAGGGCGAAGAGAAGGCCCAGGTTGAAGACAAGAAAAAGGGCGAAGAGGAGAAGACCAAAGAGGAGGCCAAACCCGCCGAGGGCGTGAAGAAGGTCGAGGACCCAGAGAAGGTCGAGGGCGAGAAGGAACACAAGGGCGAAGAGAAGGGCGAGCTGAAGGAAGAGAAGACCAAGGACAAGCTGGTCGTCGGCGCCGAACAGGCCGAAAACGAGGACAAGCGCGCGTTGGGCGACATCTACTTCGTGGCTTCGCTCTCGGCTCTCGCCAACACCGACCGCAGCATGCTCGAGAAGAACTGCAAGGCGAACGGCGACGGCACCTACACGGTGACCTTCTACGAAAAGGACCCGAAGGCGGAGAGCGGCTACAAAGCCCATGAGATCGTCGTGACGCCCGAGACCGCCGGTCCTGAGGAGAAGACCGACGAGGACGGCAAGAGCGATGAGCTCCTGGCCATCATCACACAGGCGTACACCGATTGGCGCGGTGGCGCCGACAAGGTCGGCGAAGGAAAGGGCGGCGAGGCCATGGAAGCGCTGACCGCGGAGCCGACCGAGTACCTGCCCGCGGAGTCCAGCAACGCAGACGGAATGTGGGCCACACTCATCGAGGCTTGCAACTGGAACCAAGCCATCGTCGCGACCTCTCGTGGAGAGGACGTCAAGGCCCTGTTCTCCGAGTCGGACATGAAGCCTTGGCACGCCTACGTCGTGCTCAAGTGCAAGGAAGTGAACGGAAAGAAGATGGTGACGTTGCGCAACCCCTTTGCCAAGGCCGGGGCGAGCGAGGGCAACGTGATCGAGGTCGACCTCGAGAAGTTTGCCAAGCTCTACCGCGGCATCTCCATCAGTGGAAAGCTCCCGGAGAAAGACGCCCCCGCGAAGAAAGACGACAAAGCGCAGAGCGAAGCCACCGCCTGACAGGTGGAGGTGACTTCGGCACTGGAAAGTGCGACGGCGGCTGCGGCCGCCGTCGCACTTTCTGGACCATCGAACGCTCGAAGTCGTGCGCGGTTCAGCGCCACATCAGGTAAGAGTCGGAGCTTCATGCACACGATAAGAAACTTGCTCGCCGACGCCCGCAAGGGTGAGGTGGTCCTGCTCCCGCGCGGGCGCCACACCACGACCATCGTCCTGCGCCAATCGCTCAGCCTCGTCGCTCAACACGACGTCGCCCTCATTGGCGACGAGGGAAGCGCGGTCATGGTCGTCGGCGGCGACGTGGTTCTAGAGGGTCTGACGCTGGTCACCTCGAGGGCGTTCTCGGGCGCCGGTCTGTTCGTGACCAACGGGGCCCGCGTCCGGCTTCGAGACTGCCGAATCGAACGCAACAGCGCACCAGGCTTTGGTGGCGGCGCCATCTTCGCCGACTCTGGCGAGCTCACGCTCGAGCGTTGCACGATTGTGAATAACCTCGGAGCTCGAGGCGGAGCGCTCGCCCTCGATGGGACGGCTCGAGTAACCCTGAGCGACTGCGTCTTTGACGGCAATCACGCGGGCGTGGGCCACGTGCTCTATCTGCGAGATGGCGCCGAGCTAAAGGCCGAGGGCTGTACGTTTCGAACCCGGATGCCGGACGGACCCCTGTTCGCGGCGTCGGGCACAACCACACGGCGCCCAGAGCTGACTCTCGCGCGCTGCATCATCGAAGGGCCCGCTGGCTCCCCTCTCTTCGAGGGTTCGGTGCGCAGCTTGCCGCCCCGGCTCCGCGTCTACGAGTCGCTGCTCTCGACGCTGGCCTGTTCGGGACAGGTCGAGTTGGACGCCCGAGGTTGCGAGGAGGGCTGTGCCACCTGGGTCGACGACGACTGCACACAACCTCTCGCCGACGGTTCGCTGGGCAGAGGACTGGTTGCACGAGCGGCGGATGTCCCGAAAAATGACGGCGGCTGAGTCGTCCTGAGCCCGTCGAGCCTCCTTCGCTGCGCCAGCCCCCAGAAAGTCCCCACCGACACTGAAGATCGCCCTATGTCATCACCCGCCCAACACCTCAAAGCCATCTCCGCCGCCACCGAACGTCTGGCGCTCTCGCTTGGCCTCAGCGCCGAGCAGATCGAGTCCCGCGCTGGCTATGAGCAGGCCGAAGAGCACCTCTTCGACTCCCTGACTCGGCTCTCGTTGAATCTGAAGCGATACATCCTGACTTATTGGTACCGCATGGCGGACCGGTCCGGACGCCTCAACGACGTGTTGGTCAGCGTCGACGAGATGATGCGCTTCTTTGGTGTTGGGCAGAGCCACGCCCCTGAATTGGAAGCCAATCTGGCCACGATCGACGCCGAGCTCGCCCTTTGGGATGACCGGATGAAGGCTCGCTTGGCGGCGACGCCAAGCCATGTGCAGCTGCCGATCATCGAGCTTAAGCGCGCATTCGACTTGGACGACGTCGCGGTCGAGGTCTTAATCGCCGCGGCGGCCCCTGCTTTGGACGTGGGATTCGAGCGACTGTATCGCTTTGCCTGGGCCGACTTCGCTCAGAGACATCCCAGCATCTCATTCATCGTGGAGTTGCTGGGGACGACTCCGGAGACTCGCCGGGGCATTCGCTCGGCGCTGGTTCCGAGCCACCCTCTGCGGCGCTATCAGCTGCTCTCTCTCGACGCGGCCGGCGGTGAGGGTGTCGAGCCCTCACGAGCCCATGGTTCAGTCTGTGTCCCAAACCGCGTCCTGTCGATTCTGCACGGCATCCGCGAGCTGGACGACGAGCATTTGACGTTCATGAAGCTGTATCGAACCGGTCCGCGGGTCGAGGAGTTGGTGATTGAGGAGAAGGTCAAGGACGCCATGCGGGTGGCCTTGCAGACCGCCTCTGAGGGACGCGCGAAGCTCGTCGTGACCGGAGCCGAAGGCGTTGGGAAGGTCGCCTTGGCGCGTGCGTTGGCCATGGAGCGTCGGCGTCCCCTGCTCAAGGTCGACCTCCTGCAGCTCGCCGAGGACGGTGTTGAGGCGCGTTACCAGTTGGGCTGCGCGGTCCGAGAGTCGATCATCAGCCACGCGGACGTTGTGCTCGACGACTCCGGCCAGTTCCGTGACGAACGTGACGTAGGCGACCTCTTGGAGCCGATTCTCTGGGCTTTCGAGACCTGCCCAAACCCCATCTATTTCGTCACCGATGGCAGCCCGATGTGGCTTCATGGGCGGCGCGATGATCTGGTCGAGATCGGGCTGATGCTCTCGCCTCCCAAGGGGCAAGCGGAGCTCTGGCGGCGGGCGTTCGAGGTCACGAAGCTCGCCCCCCACGTAAATTTGGCCGAGATTGTCCAGCGCTACAGCCTGTCGGCGGGTTCGATTCATCGGGCGGCCTCCGAGGCGATCCGGCTCTCGGAGATCCGACACAACGGCCAGGACGTCGAGGTGCGGCTCGACGACATGACCACCGCGATTCGGCATCAATTCCACCACCGTTTGGGGGCGTTGGCGCAGCCGATTTCTACGACTTTGGTGTGGAACGACGTGGTCTTACCCGATCATCTCATCGTGCGCATCAAGGAGATCATCGCCTACGCTCGGCACCGAGACCACGTCTACGACAAGTGGGGATTCCGGCGGAAGATGAGCTACGGCCGAGGTCTGACCTGCATGTTCTCCGGTCCGCCTGGGACCGGCAAGACGATGATGGTCTGCATCATCGCGCGGGAGCTCGGGCGCGAGCTGTTCCGTGTCGATGTGGCGCGGGTAGTCGACAAGTACATCGGTGAGACGGAGAAGAACCTGGCGCGGGTCTTCGAGGAGGCTGAGCGCAGCCAGGCGATCATCCTCTTCGACGAGGCGGACTCCCTGTTTGCGAAGCGGACCGAGGTCAAATCCAGCCATGACCGCTACGCAAACCTCGAGGTCAACTACCTCCTCCAGCGCATGGAGCAGTTTGACGGGGCAACCTTCCTGACCACCAACTTCGAGACTGCCATCGACGAGGCCTTCGAACGTCGGCTGAAGTTCAAGCTGCAGTTCCCCATGCCGGACGCCAAGGAACGGGAGCGCCTCTGGCGCGCCATGTTTCCCCCGGAGGCGGCGTTGGGCGACGATGTGGATTGGCGCCAGCTCGCCGAAGACTTCGACATGTCGGGTGGCTTGATCAAGAACGCGGTCCTGCGCGGCGCCTTCCTAGCGGCCGAGGAGAAGGTCATGATCGGCCATGAGGTGCTCTATCGCGCAGCGATGACCGAGCTGAAGGACGCTGGCCACGTCATTCGAGACGACAAGCACCGATTGTGGTGAGCTAAGGGGTGCCCTTCGGGGGTATGGTGAGGTCCCCGGTTGGCAGCTGATCGATGGTGAACGTCAAATCGAACGACTCGCCTACGCGCGGAATCAAGACGTTGTGTTGCTCCCAGTACTCCGCAAAGGGTTTCGGGGTCTTGAAGAGATAGAGCTTCCCCCGTGCGGGACCGGCGTTGGAGGGGCCCTCGTGGGTGATCTCAACCCTGAAATCTCCTGGCTCTGCGACGGGGAGTATATACACCCTTGGTGACGGACCGCTTTTGCCCGCCAAAGTGTAGAGCTGGGAGCCCAAGGGACTGCCGTACGGCGATATGGTGGAAACGATGGTGCCACCGGGCTCTGAGACCTGGAAGTTGATGAGCAATCCGTTCTCGGCGTTCTCGGGGACGAAGGCCATTCGCAGGGCGTAGCGCTGTGCGTTGGGGTAGATGCCGGCGTCGACGCTCATGGTGCCCATGGTCGCCTCGATCTCCGTGATGGCTGGGTCGTCGCCTTTGTATACGGCGTCCGCGTGCCATTTGCAGAGCAGTTGGAAGAAGGACTCGTCGCGGGCTCGAACCGCCTCCCAAGACTCGGTGGAGTTCTGGTAGCGGATGTTGTCGTAAGCCTCGGTGGCTCTTTTGCGGTCGCCGGAGCCCGCCGCCGCCTCGAGGATGCGGAGCGTTGTGGCGAAGTTGCCTGGGTTGAGGGCGAGAGCTCGCTCGAAGGACTTCGAGGCGTCTTTGGGGCGGCCGAGGGCGTTGAGGGCATCGCCAACCTTGATGTGGCCGACCGCCATGTCGGGGACGAGCTCGAGGAGCCCGTAGTAGGCGGCCAGCGCACCCTCGTGGTCACCCGCGCGGGTGTAGAGGTCACCGATGAGCTGTGCGAGGTAGGCGTTGCGTGGATCTTGCTCGGACCACTGCTCCGCGAACTGGATGGCGTTCGCGCTTTGGCCGTCCTCGATCAGGCCGTCGAGGGCGAGGCCATTGAGTCGCCTCGAGCGCGGGAATTGCTCGAGTCCTTTGGACAGGAGCTCCGCGGCCTTACTCCGGTTGCCGCTGAGCAAAGCCAGGCGTGCTTGCAGCCCGAAGTAGGTCGGCGAGGCGCCTCCCTCTTCTCCCCACTTGGCCAACGCCTTGTTAGCGGCGTCGATGCGACCCGCTTTGACCAATTGGCGCAGCAATCGGTCGACCACGTCGATGTCGTCGGGGTTGTTCAGCAGTTCGCGCTGCAGATCTTCGATCTCTAAGGCGGCGACTTCGTCCGTCCGGCCGGTGGCCTTCAGGAGCCGGATCAAATTCTCGGTGTAGTAGTGGTCGTTCGGAGTATTCCTGTGGCCCTCTCTCAAGTGGGGCTCGGCTCGCTTCCAGTGTTTGGTGTCCATGAAGTAGGTGATGGCCCCTTTCTTGGCTTCAGGACCGTAGTAGGGGTCGATGATGTTGATGTCCTGGCTCGCCAGGGTCCCATCGTCCAACATGTTGTTGTTGTACATCTGGTTTTGCACGGCATAGAGCTGGCTGGTCGACTTCAGACTGAGCTCGTGCCAGGCGCGGATAAAATCTTGGGCTTTGGTCGGATCGGCGGCGTACTGAGCGAGCACGGCCTCTCTGGCGACGACCAGAGCGCGGTCGACGGTGTAGTTGAGCTGGTATTCCAGGGCGTACTGGACCGTGCCGGGCTGCAACGTGGGATTTGTGTAGGCGTAGGCGGGAGTGTTCCCACCACGAATCCCGCTGACCACTTCATCAATGCGGGGCAACGGCAGCTGTTTGCGCGGGCTCACCTTGAGGAAAGGGTCGCGCTCCAGGGGGTGGGAGCTGGCTCCCGTGCTGTCACCCGAAGGATCCGACGGATCTGGAACAGGGATCGGTGCAGCACGGAGCGGAACAGCCCGACCGGGCTGAGCATCCAGGTTGTTGTCGATCCAGGCGGTCTCTGCGGGGTGTTCGAGTTTGGCCAACACAAAAGCCGAGGTCAACGCAGGAAGCACGCGGATCGAACGATTGTCCAAGACACCGAGATCGTTCGTTTCATCCACTTGGTAGAGGGGGACGCCTTTGGCCGCGAGCATGCGTGCAGCGACTGCGAAGTACCCCAGCGCTCGGCTGTCAGTGGCTTTCGTGAGGTCGACGAGCTGAGGAGCGTCGCAAGACATCCCAGGAGCCGAGAGGCAGAGCTCGAACTGCCCGGGCAGGTCGAAGAGGGCGCCCTGGCTCTGGAACTGACCGAGCAAAAGCGCAGAGCCCCCACTCCACGAAGGCTCGACGTTCCACCAATTTCTCGTGAGGACTTCGTTGGCCTTGACGTCGACCACTCCGATGGGCCGCAGCAGGGTCCCGAAATGAGCCAGGGCTCGCGCGGCAACGACAGGCCCTGAGGCCGAGGTGCTGGCGAAGAGCGTTGGGACAGTCCACTGCGTCCGGAACTCAGCAAGATACTCCGAGCGCCCAGCCCCGTTGACCTCGACGATGAGGGCGGCGGCTCCCACCTCGGTGAGCTCGCTGAGCGCCGTGAAGGCGTCCGCATTGGCACCCGCGGTGGGCTCGCCGTCACCGATGTAGACCACCTGGAGGAGGGCCTCGGGGCGCTTCGTCGCGGTGAGCGCGGCAGCCAGCTCGAGGGCCTCGCTGAGATCGGTTGGTCCCCCTGCGGAGGGCGTCGCGAGCTGCTTTTCGATGGCGTCGAGGGTCGCCAGGTCGGGTTTGCTCTGGGCAGCAACCAGCAGAGTGGCCTTGTCACTGATGCGGGCGATGCTGAGGGTGTCGCGCCGGGCGTCGAGCGAGGTCGCCAGCATCATGGCCACGCTGTTGGCGAGTTTGCGCTGAGAACCCCGAACGCTCGAGCTGTCGTCGACCAGAATCACCAAGTCCAACGGCGCGTCTTTCTGTGCGACCTCGAACGGGAGCTCGAGAGCGAAGAAGATCCCATCGACGCTGTCGGTGCGCCCCGCCCAGGTGTGTTGACCGTCACGGGGCACGCGCAGCACCAAACCTGGCTCGAGCGCGCGGTCGGATTCGGACCAGGTCCAAGTCTCACCGACCTTCGCCAACGCCACGTTGCCAGTGACCTCGGGCAGGACCCGTGCGGTGCTGTCGACGGTCAGCGAGAGTTGACCGACATGGCGTCCCTGGAGGTCTCCAAGCGCCGGAATCTGGTAGACCAGCGCGTCGCGATCGAGTTCGAGCAGGCTAACCCAGGTGACCTCGACCTCCACGTGCGAGTCTTCTTTGAGCGGGTAGAGTCCGAGGTTGAAGCGCTCGACGCGCCCCGCTCCGAAGTCATCGCGATCGAACTCGTCCGCGAGCTTCTTCCGAGAATTGTCCGAGCTGTTCGAAACGACCTCAGATTGAACGGTCACGCCACCCAACGTGGCCGTGAGGTCGCGCACGAGGGTGTTGGGTGGGAGCATGAGCTGGGCGACGCCGATGTGAGCGTTGCAGCAGGGAAGCTTCTGGGCGAGCTCGAAGCTCAGCTTCGCGGTTGTGGTTGCGACGACTCCAGAGAGAGTGACGCGCAGGTCGATGGAGGTCGGATCCACCTCGATCGGTTTGCTCTGGCCAGGGACGCCAACCTGTAAGATCCCCAGGAATCCTTGACCAAAGTTACCCTCGGTCTCGAGAGGATCGTAGGCGTCCAGCGTGTAAGCGAAGTCGAGGGGCGGAACTTCTTTCTCTTCGCTTCCCTCGTATCGGACGCCAAAACCGCTGGGGCCTTCTTTGTTTCCGATGGAGACATTGCCGCTGCCTGCATAGACGTCGATGATCCCGCCCGACTCGGAGCGCAGCCCGACGACGCCGCCATGTTTGACCATGATGTCGCGGTCGCCGACGGTCAGCGTGGCATCGGCGTCCTCATGGGCCCAGAGCGCCACGCCTTCGCGCAGGACGACGCTCGTCGCTACGCGCCTCGCTTGAGTATGGGGAGACATCCAGAGGGTCCCCTTACCCCCATCGAAGCTTATTCGTCTGGGCTCGGGGCCGGTCTCATAGTCCTCGCGTTCGGCTTGGCCACTGGCCACCGAGGGGACCGCGAGCGTTGCGAGGGAGCCGAACGTCAAGAAGAGGACGGCGAGGGTGTTCCAAGTGAATTTTTGGGCGATCATCTCGTGAACCGTTTCTTGTGCAGGGCCGGGGATTCGAGGGGGCAGTTGGCGAGAGCACTTTGCGAACCGCTGCGTCACCGTTTCGGTCTCTCTTCTCTGAAGAAAACTCCCAGGAGAAACCTCTCGATTTTGCCCAGGCATTTCTGCCGGAATAGGGTCGTCACTGCACCGCGGAGCACGGCGATTCACCGCCCGACAGTGTTGAGAGCCGTGCCGTCGGAAAAGCGCCAGGGAGGCCAAGCATATGCAGTTGCAGGGACAAACACCAGGACACCCGTTTCATTATGAGCCCGGTCGCGAGGGGAAACTGGCCGGCGAGGTGCTGGTCGCCTTCGAGCCCGGCGGCGAGCTGATGTCCTTCGACGCCGTGGACATCGAGCCTACTGCGATGTTCCTCGTGAGCGACCACTTGTTCGGTGTGGGCGAGGAGCTCTTTGTCTCCTTCGAGTCCCCGTCTGGACCTCGCGTCGAGGTCCGAATGGAGGTCGTCGAGGTCGACATGGGTCCGCTGGCCGGGATGCGCGTCGCGAAACGTAACACCGCTCGGCGGTGGCGCGAGCAGATGGGCGAAGCGCTGGTCCGCAGCTGACCGAGTTCACTCGGCTGGCTTGGTGCTGGAGTTATTGCTGGGCGCAGTGCTCTGAGAGGTCGCTGAGCCCAGTCCAGCGGCGGTCATCCCCACAGGCCGGACAGCTGGCCTCCCGCTTGAGCTTGAGGGTCTGGAACGAGCCGGCGAGGCCGTCGAAACAGAGCAAACGGCCGACCAGCGGCGCACCTACCCCGAGGATCAGCTTGATGGCCTCAGTGGCCTGCAAGACACCGATCACACCGGGCAGAACCCCAAGGACGCCGGCCTCTTGGCAGTTGGGAGCCAGCTCTGGTGGTGGGGCTTCAGGGTAGAGGCAGCGGTAGCAAGGCCCTTCGGGGGGCGAGAACACCGTGACCTGTCCTTCGAAACGGTAGACCGAGCCGTGGATGTTGGGCAGTCCGAGGTGGACACAGGCGTCGTTGACGAGGTAGCGCGTCGAAAAGTTGTCCGCGCCGTCGATGACCAAATCGTAGCCGTCTATGATCGAGAGCGCGTTCTCGGCAGTGAGGCGAACTCCGTAAGGGATCACCGCGACGTCGGCGTTGAGGGCGTTGAGGGTCTCGCGAGCGGAGTCGACCTTCGAATCGCCGATTCGTCGGCTGCTGTGGAGGATCTGCCGCTGCAGATTCGAGGCGTCGACCACGTCACTGTCGACGATGCCCAAGGTGCCGACACCAGCGGCGGCGAGGTAGAATGCGGCGGCGCTGCCAAGCCCTCCGGCGCCGAGGAGCAAGACCTTTGCGTCCAAGAGCTTCTGTTGGCCCGCGTCGCCAACCTCAGGGATTCTGAGGTGCCGACCGTAGCGAACGCGCTGCTCAGCACTGAGTGTACGCTCGATGTGCACCGGGAAACCCGCGCGTTTCCAGCCCTCAAACCCCATGCGCAGCACTTTGGCGCGGCTGTAGCCGAGCTCCTGCAGCCGCTTGACCGCGAATGCGGAGCGCGTATCGCCGGCACAGTAGACCAGCAGTTGGGTGCCGCGGTCTGGAACCATGGCCTCGATGCGCAGCTCGAGCAGTCCGCGCGAGAGCCACACGGCGCCGTCGAGATGGCCAGCGTCGAACTCCTCTCGCTCTCGGACGTCGAGAAAGACGAGCGCGGGCTGTTCTGCACGGTTTCGCCACAGCGTGTGGGCCGCCCCGGGCTCCACGAACTCAACCTCGGTGCGAACTTGCTCGAGCATCTCTGTGAACGATGGCATCGAAGGCTCCGTTTCGAGTTCTCTTGCTGGCCGTTGACCGCTAGACAAGAATGTCTACGTGGCTGGCCGCATAGCGAACTTAGTTTACTCTCGATGGGTGACGAATTCGCGCCCGACTCGGAACAGAGGCGACTCGAAGCGAGCCCCCTCACGTCCTCGCGCTCGCGGTGGGGTCTAAGTGGTAAGAAGGCTGTAACGACTCCGAGACGGATTTGCAACTTTCCATTTTTCCGGAGGTTGCGCATACTCGGCCGCAGTTCACTCGCGCCTACGAACCCGTTGGAAAGTTGAGACATGCGCCGTTTAGGAATCCCATCCGCCGTACTCTTGTCCAGTGGCTTGCTTGCACTGTCCATCGCCGCATGCGGTCCGCCCTCGGCGACCCGCAGCGCGATTTCCGTCGCGGAGGCACCGGCCAAACCGGGGCCGATGGAGAGCATCCTCCCCTTCTGGGGCCATCGTTCCCCGGTCGATGCGCTGGCGTTCGGTCCCGCAGGAGAGGTCTTGTACTCGTCGGCGCCAGGCGAAGAAGTGATCGCCTGGAACCCGCATACTGGGCTGCCCATTCGCAAGTATCGGGGAGACATCGGCGACAAGATCACGGGCCTCGTGATCGATCCAAAGGCGCGCTTCGTCGCCGTCGCGGACCGACACAAGGTCACCTTCTGGGAGCCCTTGAGCGGCAACAAGCTCCGCTCAGTGGAGCTCCCTCCTGGCGAGCGTCCCGGCGACAAGGACGAGGAAATTACCGTGGTCACTGGAGCGGGCAACCCCGACTTCCTGTTGATCGGTGACAACCTCGGTCGACTGTTGGTGGTGGACATCGAGAAGGGCACCTCACAAAAGTCCTACCGCACCAGCCTCGGGCCTATCCTCTCGCTGGCCTCTGGCAACACCTGGGCGGTCCTCTCCGACAAGAAGACCACAATGGTAATCGACCTGACCAGACCCTCGGTGCCCGTTCCCGTGCTCGGAGTGCTGGACGGACTGGGCATCAAGGACCTCGCGAAGTTCGATGACCGGGTCGTCGGAACCGACGACGAGAACCTGCTGTTCTGGGGGCCAGACTTCAAAGACAACGCCCGCGCCATCAAGAGTGACGGCATGGGAGACTTGAAAGTCGACGAGGCCATGCAACGGGCCCTGTCTGTGAATGGGTCCGGCGGCCTCGACCTGTGGGATCTCAAGAAGAAGAAGAAGCTCGACACCGTCTATGAAAACACCGACATCCCCTGGGTCGTTGCCATCGACCCTACCGGTGAGTTCGTGGCTTCGGCGGAGCAGAACGGCATCGCCATCCGTAAGATCGACGGCGGCCCAATTGCCTTTGACCTGCACAACGCCATCGTGCCTCAATTCCTAATGTTCGAACCAGGGACCCACCGCTTCCTCACTGCCGGGAATGACGGGCGGCCAGTGCGCTACGATCTCAAGCGCCCCACCTCCATCGAGCCCTTCGTCCAAATGGACGGGCCCATCGTCGACGGCGCGTTGGACGTCGACGCCAACGGCTTCTACGCCAGCACGACTCAGGGCGACGTCGTCGTGTTCGACTACGCGAAGGGAAAGATCGCCCACACCTTGGCGCCAGACGTCGGACCTCGCCCGCACATCGCGCTCGGTGGGAGCCGCATCGCGCTGGTGTCAGAGCGACGTGGCCTGGTCGCCGACGGCAAGGGAGAGCTCGTGGTCTGGGACTTGGTCAAAGACGACGCCCTCGGACGGCTCAATGTCACGGACGCCATCGACGTCGAATTCACCGCCGCCACGAGCAAGGTCTTCTACGCCAACAAAGCCGCCTCTGTCGAGAGCTGGAGCTACGACAATCAGCAGCGCAAGCAGGTCTACGACTCGCTCAACAGCAAAGCCAGTCGGCTGCGCATGGCGCCCGGCGGCACAATGATGGCCCTGTGCGGCGACAAGGGCGTGAGCTTCTTCAACCTCAACCTCGACATCCTCTCCGGCGCCAAACTGCCCAACGCCGTCGAGGTCGCCTTCGCCTACGACGGGACGCGCGCCGTCGCCGCCACAGCCGACAACGGCGTGTACCTCATCTACTTCGAAGGCGACCAAGTGCGCACCGAGCCAGTCGTCACCACACCCACTCCGGTCATGACCCTCTCGATCTCCAGCGACAACCGCTTCTTGCTGGTCGGGGAGTCGAGAGGGACCGTCGCCATCTTCGACCTCAGCCAAAAGAGCACCAAGCCCATTGGCACCCTGCAAATCCTGGACGACGAGAGGTGGGTGACGTTCGACCCCAAAGGCAGCTTCGTCGGGGTTCCCAGAGACGAGATTCGCTTCGACGTGCAGGGCGAAATCGTGACCGCCGTGGGCGCGGGTTACGAGTGGAAGCGGGCCTCCGGAGAGATCTACTCCATCTTTCGCTAGCCAGTGCCGCGAAGATGACAGGCCCCCCGAAGCCAGACTCCATCCAACTCCAAGGCCTTTGCGTGCCTTGTTGATGCGTCTACAGGAACGAGTTGACGTCCCCAACGTAGACACGAACGCGGTGGGCTTCCGGATCCCATCGCGTAAAGAGCTTGGGGTCGTCGCCGTAAGTCAGGATGTCGCGTGAAAGGTCGTCTTTGCCCGCGATCGGGGCCGCGAACGCCGCCTCGAAGAGGGCTTCGACCTCCTTCTTCTCGGCCTCGTCGGTCTCGAACCAGAACGAGAACCCCTTCACGCCTGCCTCTCCGAACTCGACTCCGACCGTCGACGCGCTGTTCTCGAGCTCGAACGGCGGCAGCTCGATTTTGCCGTGGACCTCGTTGGTGCTGGTGTTGGTGTAGAACGTGTATCGCTGACCGAATTTGGACTTCAGCGCCTCGGCGCGCATGCCGAGCACCCCCTCGAGCGGACCGCCCAGCCCTTTGCCGGCCACGAGAACGCTTTTGGCCGGCGTGTAGGCGCCGATTTCGAGCGACAACATGTCCTTGTAGCCCGCGTGCTCCGAAGCCTTGGCTCGAATGCCCTTCTCGGCGTCGTACCAGAACTCTTCGGTCACGGTCTTCATCGCCCCGGCGGTCGCGAAGTCACGCACCTCGTAGGTGTGGGTGCGGGGCTGCCCCCAACTGGGCACCAAGAGCTCGCCCTTCGCCGTCTCGGGCACTGTCAGAGCGAGGGCCCGCAGGAATTGCTCCTCGCTCTCCATGACGACAGTACGGGGCTCCATGCTGACATTCTTGCCGTATTCGTCGAGCCTCAAGGTCTGATACTTGGCCTCCATGAGCTGCGGGGCGACCTTTGTCGCCTCTTCGACGCTCATCCCGAAGGTCAGAGCCGAGACGATGGGCGGAATCGCAGGCGCAGAGCCGGGGAAGAGCTCCTTGAGGTCCTTCTTCTCCTTCTCCGCCTCTGTGCCCTTCTCGTCCCCTTTCTTCGAGTCGCAACCTTGCAGGCCGGCGAAAAAAAGACCCAGTAGAATCATTCGACCTAGAAATCTGGTGCCTCTCATCATGCCGTTCTCACTGTTGTTGCGTCACCGCGCGTAGATGCGGATGGTCGTCCGCGTGTAGTCGGTTCCGCTGAGCCAGTTCGTGCCCGTGATGTCGGCGTTGGTGTACTGGGCGCTGGCGCTGGCGTAGACCCCGATCCCGCCGAGGTGACCGGGCAGCAGGCAGGTGACCTCGCCAGGGTACTGATTCCACAGCAGGTGGCCGTCGAAGATGTTGCCCGCGTTGTCGCCCCCGTTCCAACAGAAGCCGTTGGTCGCAGCGCTGCCAAGTGCATAGGTACCCACTCCCTCCTCGTAGGCCGCCCCGACGCCAACGGTGGAGCCCATGAGCGTCGTGATGTCGGTAGGCTGACACTTCACACCGACGTCCGTGGTCTCGAAGAGTTTGTAGAAGCGGTCTTGCGAATCTAGGCACACGTTGGCGAGCAAGGACTGCGCCCGGACGACCCCATCATAGCGGCGCTCGATGAGGATCTGAGCGGCCGTGATGTCCATCTCAACCCACGCCAGTGACTTGTAGTCCGCGTCAAGCTTCCCAGGGGCGCCAAGGGTGTTGGTATCGGACCAATAGCCCAATTGGGTGTTCCAGTTGTCTGCGTCGGCGCCCGAGACCGCCCCCAGGAGGGTCCACCCGCCACCATCGGCCTGCAGCTCGCAGTAGGCAGGGAACGGAGCGAGCGGGCCGACGTCATTGTCGAGATCGAGGAGGTAGACGCCGTTCTGGGTCGCAGGGGGATGAGCCACGGGATCGCTGGGCTCGACGTAGCCCTTGCAGCTGCTGGCCATGGTCCCATCGAGCCAGCTCCCTGGCGCTGCGTCGCTCAGGTCTCCCTGGAACCCTTCGTTTTCGTTGCGCGCAAAGAAGGAGATCGAGGTGAGGGCCGGGTCGCTTCCGACCAGCCAGTCGGTTTGGGCGATGTCTCCCACCGTGATCGTCGTGTCGCTCGACTCAAAGACCCCGATCCCGCCTAGGTGATCGGGCTGCATGCAGTCGGCGCCGGCGGTCTGGTTCCAGACGAAGTGCCCCCGGAACTGGTTGGTGTCCGTGTCGCCGCCACCCCAGCACAGTCCGTTGGTCCCGTCGCCTCCCAAACCTTGGCTCGCCCCTTCGGCAAAGTTTGCGGCGGCCACCCCGGCGGCTGAGGAGGTCAGCACCGTGACGTCTGTGGGCTCACAGGCCAGCGTCGAGTCGAAGGTCTGGAAGAGCTGGTCGAAGGTCGAGACCTGGCCGAGGCAAGCGTTCGAGAGCAGCACCGTGCTGGCCAGGGCACCATCGTAGCGACGTTGCACCATGACCTTGGAGCCGCGCAGGTCCATGGCGTTCCAGGCCGTCGACTTGTAGTCCAACCACGGCTCGTCTGCGCTTCCAGTGGTGTTGCCGTCCGACCAGAGGCCAAACTCCGTGTTCCAGCTGTTGGCGTCCGCCCCGGAGACCGTCCCCAACAAGGTCCAGCCGCCGCCGCTGCTGCTCAAATCGCAGTAGATGGGGGACGGACCGTGCCCAGGGACATCGACGAGGTAGACGCCGTCAATGCGACCCGTGCTGTCAATGTAATCAGCGTCTTGGAGGTACGCGGCGCAGGCGCTGGGCACGCTGTTGCTGCTCCAATGTGCGGGGTCGGCCTCTGTGAAGGAGCCGTCGAGCCTGACCTTTTCGCGAACCATGAAGGAGATCTCGGTCTTCGTGAAGTCGGTGCCCGCCAGCCATGCAGTGCCGGTGATGTCCGTGCTCTCGATGCCGAGGCCCGACGCGGCGAAAACGCCGACTCCGCCCAAATGGGTGCCGAGCATGCAGGACGGGTTGGTGACGTCCTGGGTCCAGACCAAGTGCCCTTTGAAGGTGTTGATGGCGGTATCCTCGCCGAACCAGCACAAGCCGTTGGTGCTGGCCCCACCCAGACCAAATCCCCCGACGCCTTCCTGATACTGAGCTCCCGCCAGCCCCGCAGCGTCGCTGGCCAGGGTCGTGATCTCCGTAGCTTCACAAGAGCGCGTAGTGACGTAGCTCTGGAAGATTTGGTTCAAGTGGGTCTTGCCGGCCAAGCACGTCGGACTGAGCTGACTCTTGGAGCGGATTTGCCCATCGTAGCGCCGTTGAATCACGAACTCCTTGTTCGTCAGGTCCGCCTCAGACCAGCTCCTGGATTTGTAATCAAGCCAGGGTGAATCGGCGCTTCCAGTGGTGTTTGTGTCGGCCCACAGTCCAAACTGCGTGTTCCAGTGATCGGCGTCCCCCCCTGCCACGGTTCCTAAGAGCAAAAACCCGCCCGCGGTCATGTCGCAGTATTCTTGCCTAGCGTCGGCGGCGCTCCCACCGTTCGGGTCGAGCCAATAGGCGCCATCCTGTGCTTGCGGGTTGGCGACGAGCGCTCCTGCGCATGAGGTCGCCGGGCAGAGCGCTCCGGCACCGCTCCATAACGGCTCGCAACCATTGCTGGCGTCGCCGTCGCAGTCAACAAACCCCGGCAGGCAAGCGATCGTCGCCACCGACACCATCGCTGTGGCCTGACCGCCTCCGACGTCCGTGACCACCAACTGCACGACCGCTGCGGAATCGAAGTTGTTGGGAGCCACCAGGGTCGCGGTCGTGTTCGAGGGAGTGAGCGTCCATTCTGGGTCGTCTACTGTCCAATCGTAGGTCAATGTCCCGCCCTCGGGATCGCTGGCCGTGGCCGCGAGAGCGATCGTCTCGCCGGGATTGGCCAGGGCTGGAGTCGCGGTAAGGGCATCGATGACTGGGCTCAGGTTCATGGTCGTGAGGACTCCGACCGAGCCTGTGTCTTCCCCGCCGTTTCCATCGCGCACGATGACCGAGACGGTGCCTGAGGCGTTGGCGGCGGCCGGTGCGGTCAGGATGGCCGTTCCGTCCGAGGCTCCAGGGGCAATCGTGTAGCCATTGTCGGCGGAGAACTCGTAGGTCAGCGTGTCACCGTCTGCGTCGTTGGCGACTGCTGTGACGGCAGCGGTGCCACCGACCGCCAGCGTGGGCGGGACGACCGACAAACTGACCAGCGAGGGAGCGGTATTGTTGGACTCCGCCGTCAGCACGATGTCGAGGGTCTGCGCCTGTCCCGCAGCGATGTCGACGGACTCTGTGTGCGCGAGGTATCCAGCCAGAGTGGCTTGAAGCGTGTAGGTTCCCGGAAAAACGTCGGCGATCGCGTAGTTTCCGTCTGATGCTGCGAGTGTACTCGCGGCGCCAAGGTTGATCCGGGTTCCGGTCGGGTCGCCGCCATCCGATAGGGTGACGGTACCGATCAGCGAGCCAAGCTCCGGTTGGTTGATGTCGTCGCCGAGCTCTGTCGCAGTATCCGTTGGCGTGGTGCTGCCTCCGCCATCGTCACATGCGGCGGCGAACAGGCAGACAGACAAGAACATCATCCAAAAACATCCACTTCGCCGGCTCATCGCGCCTCCCGCCTCTCGGCAGTGATCGTTGACTCACCATCTCCTATCGATGGGGTCTTGTCCCGTTGAATCTCGTCATCTAGGAGCACGACGACATCCTAGCGTATCGACAAGAAAATTTCCCGCATTGCTGCACAGTCCAGCGGGATGAACCGTTCAAACGGCAGCACAGGCATTTTTGCGGCACGAGCACCTTGTGGCAAGCCGTGGGGAGAAGCGCCGCCACCGCCCGAGCTCCTTGCACGAATTGCCTCGCGAGGATGAACTCTGGTTTGGTCAGACTCGCGGGCTCAAAGCTCCCCGATGGTCTGCTCGGTCTTCTTGAGAACCCGTTTCATCTCGAGGCGCGCAAAGATCTCTTTGGCGAGCTCGAGCTGTTTCTTGCCTTGTATGATGCCGCCCTGCTCGAGGAGGAAGTTTCCGTAGCTCGAGTGGCATCGCCCGAGCTCGCCCTCGTTTCCGACCTCGGTGAGCAATTCGATGGCCTTGAGGAAGCTATCATCGGCCTTCTTCTCCACGTCCTCTTCTTTTCTTGTCTCGTCGAAGAGGGTCTGCGCGTAGAGTTCGCCGAGGCTCTTGAGGGCGAGCCCCTCGAGGAGCTTGCTTTCCATATCTCTGGCGATGTGGAGCGAAGCCATGAGGGCGCCGACGGCTTCATCATAGCGAGCGTTTCGCAGGTGTAGGGTGCCGAGATTTCGCTGCACATCGCAGAGCAGCCGCAGGTCGGCGCATTCCTGGGAGATCTCCGCGGCGTCCTTGAGGCTGGCCTCAGCGGTCTTGAGGGCGCCCATGCTGAGGGCCGTCTCACCGATGTTGTTGAGCAGGATGCCTTCCAAGATCCGGTAGCCGATCTCCTGCGCGATGCTGAGCGCCTCCTCCCACAGCCTGAGAGCCTGCTGCAGCTCGCCTTTCTCCAGGCAGACGATTCCGAGGTTATTGAGGGTGTCGGCGACGCCTTGTCGATCGCCGGACTGTTTTCTCATCTCGAGGCTCTCGCGGTAGTAGGAGAGTGCCTCTTTGAAGGAGCCGAGGCCGAGCTTCAGGCTGCCGATGTGGTGCAGGCTCAAGGCGATCGAGCGCGAGTCTTTCAGCTGTCGCCGCAGCTCGAGCGCGGCACGGTAGTGCTTGAAGGAGTCGTCGTACTCACCGCGGATGAAGTAGACCTTGCCGATGTCGTCGAGCGTGCTGGCGATGCCGCGCAGGTCGTTGGCTTGCTGGAAGAGGGTGAGCGCGCGTCTGAAGGTGGCGAGCGCGTCGTTGAGTTGCCCCAGGGCACGGTGCACTCGACCGATCTTGTTCAGGGCCATGCCGCCCTTGGCCTTGGCGTTGACCTGCCAGGAAATCTTGAGGAGCGTCTCGTATTGCTCGAGGGCCTCTTCGATCTTTCCGACCAGCTCGTAGGTCGAGCCCAAGTTGTGGTGGGCCTCGATGCGAGTCAGAAGGTCTTGCCGTGGCAGGTATTTGACCGCCTTCTCGTAGCCGGAGATGGCTTTGCGGTTGAAGTAGCGTGTGCGCGCGAAGTTGGCAGACTGCACGTAGCGGTAGGCGGCCTGGGACAAATTCCCGCCCTGTTCCCAATGGCGCGCCATGACCTCGGCGAAGCGGTCGAGCGGGCCATGCAGCTCGTACCATTGGGCACATCGGATGTGGAGCGCCTTGCGGCGTTCTTCCTTGATGGCACCGAAGATGAGGTCACGTTCGACGCCGTGCTTGAAGACGAACTCCGCCTCACCTTTGAACAGCGAGTCCGCGTGCGGACGAATCATGTCCTTGCGGCGCAGGACCTCGAGGAGATCGGTCAGCCGCGCAGCGCGATCGTCAACCTGCCACTCGTCATCCTCGAGCTTGTTGTTCTCGCGGCTCAGAGCCAACACCGCTCCCAGCCAGAAAGCATTGCCAATGACGGAGGCCATCTCCAGACAATCCCTCTCCTCAGGTGAGAGGGTGTCGATGCGGGCCTTGACCATCCCCTCGAACTCTGCGGGAAGCTCCACCGCGTCCAGCTTTGCGAGGTGCAGTTGCCAAGGCTGCGGACGGGTGTCGATGACGCCCTCGCCGATCAAGATCTTGACGATCTCTTCGACGATGAGCGGATTCCCCAACGCGCGCTGGCAGACCAGGTCATGTAGCTTGTCCGGGATGTGGTCGAGGCGCTGCAGAATATTCGACAGCAGGCCACGAATGTCTTCGTCGGAGAGCGGCGTCAGTTCGATGCTCTCAGTAACGAAGCCCCCTTCCAGCACTTCGGGTCGTTGCTCGACAAACTCGGGGGTGGAGAGCAACAAAAACATGATGGGCGAGTTGCGCAGTTGCGTCGCGATCTTGCGGATCAGCGCGACCGTCTCTTCGGTGGCGAATTGCGCCTCCTCGATGACGAGGATCAACGGGTTGTGCTGCGAGTCGGCCTCGAGCAGCCGAGCCAACGCCTGACCGGCACGCTCCTCGACACGATGGGCGACCGACTCGTCCACCTCGAGATCGGAGTAGAACGGGGACTCCGGAAACGGCAAACCGATCAAGTAGGCGACCAGGTGCGCCACCTCCGGCGCGTTGGAGGTCCCCATGATGGAGGTCACGGCGTCGAGCAAGCGCTGGCGACAAAGCCGCGGCACCTCGAGCTCTGGGATGTAGAACCGCTTTCGCACGAGCCGTGCGATCGGCGCATAGGGCAAGTGGTCAGTCTCGCGGCATTTCCCAATCACCATCAAGGAGGAAGGAAACTTGCTGTCGAGATCGCTGTTGAACTCCCGCACCAGACGGCTCTTCCCCAGGCCGGAGGAGCCAGTGAGGATACAGACGCAGGAGCGAACCTCGTCCACGACCGCGCGGAAGGTGTGTTCGAGCCGGAGCAGCTCGGACTCTCGCCCCATGGTCTTGGTCTCGATCCCGAAAACCATCCAATCGACATCGTTCCCGTCGTCGTTCGGGTCTATCTTGTAGACTCGAGTCACGACGCCCAACGGACTCCCGCAGTTCTCGCAGTAGTCGTTCGACGTGGGGTTGTTCTGCGCACAACTCGGGCACTGGAGAACTTCTCCGGCCGGTTGAGTGACCTCGTCTTCGACGAGCTCGGCGATGTCCGTCAGGTCATCAGCGTGATGATGGGGTTCGGACAGATCAGAGCCACATCTCGAACAAGTGAGGACGTCGTCCTCGTCGGTCGTGTGTCCGCAAAACGCGCACTGCATGACATTCCCGCTGGGCATTGAGCGCTCGGCACCCTTGGTGGGTAGCCCGAAAGAAGGATGATCACCCTAGATCTTGTCGAGCTGAGGCCGCGGACCTGTCTCGACTCAGAGCAAATGCCGAGTTCGAGGGGAGGAATCGCGGTGTTGACCCGGTAATCTGTAATTATCTGCATGAGATCCTGCGGTCAACCGGCGCTTGCTGCCGATTCGCCTCTCTCGCCCCGTAAAATCCCGCACCTCTTCACAGCAACGCAACAGACTTGCCGCGACCGGTTGAATCCGAAGTGCCCTGTGACGTCTACCTCCGGCCTCCGCAAAGAATGACTCCTTGGCTCTTTGTGGCCGGTCGACTCGAAACCAACAGCCTTGGGTTGCGAGCCCAGAAGGAGTGCGATATCGTCGAATCCGTCAGCAACGCATGTGCGGCCAAATCGGCTCGCACGTGATCACAGCTCGGTACACCGTCCCCGTCGGCCACTCAGTGGCCTGCCAATGCGGTCCAGAACCTCATAGAGGAGTTGTTCATATGCAACGAGTCGTACGCATCTTCGTCTTGGCGTTGATCGCCTGTGTCGCGGTCACTCTGGTCAGCGGCACCGCTTTCGCCAAGAAAAGCAAGAAATCGGCGAAACCACTCGGGGGCATCCTCAACGGCGTCGAGTGGGGACAAAGCAAAGACAAGGTCATGGAGCGGATCGAAGCGATCATCATGGCCGAGTACGCCGAGAAGAGCGCTGAAATCGGTGACATGGGGAAAAGGGACAAACTGCGCAAGTCGTATGTGCAGCGGGTCGAGCGAATCGAGAAGTCCCACAAAGAGTTCAAGAGCGGTGAGCGTTCGGGGCTCGAGGTCTCTATCGTCGCCAGCGAGTTCGTGCCTGACAACCAGGAATCCGTCTTGGTCGTCCGTGAGGAGATTGCGACCAAGTACTATTTCTTCCTCAGCGACGAGCTCTACAAAGTCGCCGTCGCCTACGACCCCGACTACATCGGTGAGATGGCCTTCGACTCTTTCGTCGCCGCGATCACCAAAAAGTACGGAGACCCCGCGGATGAAGGCGTCGATGCGGAGGGCTACTTCATTATGGCCACCTGGGAAGACAGCGAAGGCACCCGGCTGCGGGCCACCAACGCTGCCGATCACTACGACACCTACCTCATGTCCTTCACCAACGTAGAGAGGGAGGCGAAAGTCTCCGAGAAGCATGATGCGGCCAACGTAGAGCGGAACACCGAGCCTTCTGTGAGCGCCGACATCGATGCCCTCGTCGACAAGGACGGTGACGCCAACTCGGGCAACGCGGCCGACGCGATTCTTGGAGGTGGAACAGCGATCGACCTAAAGGCCGGATTGCCTCAAGAAGACATCGACGCGATGGCCGAAGGCGAGATGGTCGGCGGTGACCATGGGGACAAGGGCGGAACGTCCGACAAGAAAAAGAAGAAAACCAAAAAGAAGAAGGTCAAGAAGGGCGAGTTCAAAGACGTTGAGCAGAAAGAAGGCGGGAAGGGAATTATCATCTACTGACCCTTCAGCTCGCACACAAAAGAAGAAAGGCGAGGGGCTGAAGCCCCTCGCCTTTCTTCGTTGTTGCGTTCCGATGTCCTCGCCGCTTAGGAGTAGTCAGGAAACAACCTGCCCATTTGCGCATCGCCCAGAGGCGTGATGGCAGCGTCGGTCTGCTTCAACGAGGCTAGGCATCGCCTGCATCGACCTCCTCGCCCTCCCACCTCTGACTTCGCCCAAATGCGCATTTTGTTCCCGGACGACGCCTAAATGCGCACTTTGTTCCCGGACGACTCCTTAGGTCAGCCGGTAGAGCTTGAAGCTAAAGTATGGGTCTGGTTGCTTGAAGCCGAGCAGCTGATCCAAAAGGAACCCCCCCAGGTCGTAGTGGCCAGGAGGAATGTCGTTGAGGTCCATGGTGGACAGCTCTTTCAAGAACCCTCGCCACGCCCCTTCGATCTTTTCTCTGGAGCCATCGAGCCGTTTCGCCAGGGTCGCGGCATAGAAGTCCTGATAGACCTCATCCAACGTCTCCTGCAGACCGATCTCGTCCAACACGCTGCGACGGTGAATGAAAGGCAGAAGCCTCTTCACATCGACGTTGACCTCATCGCGACTCCAGGCCAGGAGGCTGTAGATGTAGGACTCGAACCCTGTATCCCCAGAGGCAAGCAAGAGGAAGTAGCACATCTTGATCAAGCGTTGGACGTATCGCTCGGTCGCCTCGGGCTGCAAGTGATTCGTCGCCATTTCGATGACGGACTCACCCGCGACGAGAAACGGAGAGCGCCATCTCAACGGGGGAACGTACTTCAGGAGTCGGTCCCGCATACTCTCATCGACCACCTCCCCGAACCTCGCCCACTCCTTCGTCGCCTCTGCGGAACGGATGTCCAGGCAGAAGTGGACGTAGTACTCGTGCGCCAACCGCGAGAGCAGCTCCTTGATCCCCTCGTCGTCGGTCGGCTCGAGGGCCGCAGCGGTCTCGCGAAAACCGTCACGCTCCTCGGTGGGCACTTCGTGGCGACGTCGAATACCCAAGCGCATGATCATGTCCTCATAGAACAGGTTGCGCTCGTTATTCAGCTTCGTTTCGACATCGGTCTCGAAAATTTGCAGAAGGATCCGCGCCTGGGTAAACGCCCCTTCGGAGAACTTGCGTTCAATCAACGCCAGCACTTCGTTCGCCCGATCGCGTACCGTCTCGTTCCCAGAGAAGTACTCGACGAGCAAGTCCCGCAGCAGGCCAAGCTCACTTTCGTCGAGTTGCGCGCCAGCGGGGAGCCGATCGTTCTCGACCAACACCGAGAAGTAGGCGCGACCGGCCTGTGGGTTTGCCGGTGTGCCGCTCTCGACCACCTTCTCCATGATCGTTTCAGCCAACGCCTCAACCGGGTCGGCTCCATTGCTGGACAATCTCGCTCGGAGCTGTGGCTTCGACTCGTCGAGAAGACGCTCGAAGTATGTTTGCTCTTCACGCCCAGCACTTTCGGCTGAACCCATGAGCATGTTGACTATCTTTCGCAGCATCAGTTACCGGCCCACCGTCAGCGGAGTCTTGTCGTCCAAGGTCCGCCTTCCTTACGAGCATTAATTGGCTAGGTGCCGTCTGGGTGTGGCCCGAGTGACAGATTGTTCAAGAACCCTTTCCGGGTTCTTCTTACGTGCCCCTACTCCAGACATAGGCAAGACCGCGGGAATATAGCATTGGCGATCCCTTCGAACAAGACACCGATGTGCCTCCATCGCAACACTAGCTCCATCGCCCTCCCTGAAAGGCCTCTCATCCATGGCTGGCAGGCCTTCCTCACGGCTGATTGACTTTGAAACACCCGCTCGATACGGTCGCCGCGAGGTTTAGCTCGAAATGGCCAGGCTCCTTGCGGTTGATTTCTGCGACAGATTGGAATCGGAGCGGTTCGATTAGGGCGGCGAGACCGAAGGCTCCTACAGGTGATGTCCCGCGAATCGAAGACGTCACGAGCCTGCGATCCTCTGGGAATGCTGAACAAGGAGTGAGCAATGACAGACGGAACTGAAAAGACTCCGAAGATCCTGATCGCCGATGACGATCCCGATCTCAGAAAGTTGCTGCGGGCCCATCTGGACACGCTGAACTGCGAGATCGTGGAGGCCCATGACGGAGAGGCCACCCTCGAAGCGGTCATCCTAGAGAACCCAGACCTCATCGTGCTCGACGTGATGATGCCGGAGCTCAATGGCTGGGAAATCTGCAAGTACATCAAGTCCAAACCCGAGTATCAGCACATCGGAGTCGTAATGCTGACGGGAATTGGCTCGGCGGTGAATGAGCTGACGAGTCCGCTTTACGGTGCCGACGAGTACATCGACAAGCCGTTCAACATCGACGAGCTCGACTTCAAAGTGCGCAAGGTTCTGTCGGCAAGACGGCACCAAGAAGCCTAACCTCACGTTCATGCTCGTGAGAGACCTGAGCCAACGGCTGCCTGCACAGTTGCGACTTTGTGGGCTGCCAGCGTTCTCGACCTTCTGCAGAGCGAGACGACGTCGACAGCCGGCCGAGCCCGTGAAGGGGGCTCAGCGCTCAGGTGCAACTACTCCGTGTGGACAATAGTCCTGACCTTCCCGGCCTCGACCTTGACCTTCTTGGTGGCGTCCACACCCTTCTCGACGTTGACCAACTTGACGGTGTAGTCGCCAGCTGGAAGGTCGACCTTTTTGGGCGTCATCCCGTAGTCCTTGCCATCGATGATGACGTTGGCGGGCGGCTTGCAGTTGATCCGCAGGATGCCTGGAGCGTTCGAGGCGGTCTTGTTCTCGTCCTTGGGGGGATCCTTGGGGGGATCCTTGGGCTTGTCTTTGGGCGGGTCCTTGACCTCGTCCTTCGGGGGAGCTTTGACTTCCTTCGGCTGATCCTTCTTCACGATGATCGTTGCGGGCTCTTTGACCTTGGTCGGGTGAGCGTCTTTCGCCACAATCTCGGGCGGCTCGACTTTGTCTTCTTTGCGCTTGAGCGTGATGAGCTCCGTCTCCGTCAGGCGATCCGCAGGGGGTTGCCATGTCTTGACGACGCTCTCGTAGCCGTTCTGAAAGACAGAGATCTCGAAGTTCTGGTCAACGGGAAGATCTTTGATGATGTCGGTCGTCTTCCCGCGCTTCAGCTCTCTTCCGGTCGAGATGCTCTTGATGATGAAGTTGGCGCCGTCTGGCTCGCTCTGCAGTGTCAGGGCGATGGCGCTGGGCTTGAGCTCGATCTGCAGCTGCACGATGGTGTTGGATGGGATGTCGATGTCCTGCGTGTCCGTCTTGTAGCCGTCTTTGGAGACCACCAATTTGTGGGACCCTGGAGAGAGGGCGCTGCGGACAAACGGGCTCATCCCTTCGACGGGCACTCCGTCGACGGAAACCTTCACGCCAACGGGCTGTGTGGAGAGGCTGAAGCCCGTCCCGCCCGAGACCGGTGTGGTGTCGGTCAGCTTGACGACGATGTTGATGGGGTCCCCACCGTCCACGACGAAGATCCCCTCGTCCTCCGCGTACCCTTCGGCGATGATGCGGTAGTTGTGGTTCTTCGACGCGCTGATCTGCTCGATCGTGAAAGGAGGCGTCTGGTTCTTCGCGACGATCTCGTCATCGATCTCGATGGTCATTGGGACCTTGGGATCGACGTTGAAGGTCACCGTCCCATACTCTGGTCCGCCCTTGAGCATCAGCCAGCCGACCAACACGCCAACAATTAGGAAGAGGATGACGAAGAAGGCGATCAGCCCTGCTCGACTCTTCTTTGGCGCGTTGTGGGAGTGCTTCGGGACGGGCTTGACGTCTCCGACATCCCAATCCGAGCTCTTGCTCAGCGCAGCCGACGGCTCTCGTGGCGGCGGCAGCTCGGCTTTGAACTTCTCCACGACCTCGAGCGCCCCCGACGACGAGCCGTTCGCCTTCGGTTTGGCGTAGACGATGTCGTCGTCTTCAGGGAGCTGGATGTTGTCGAGCTCGGCGAGCACGTCCTCTTTGCTCTGCATGGCTCGCGAGAAGACGTTCGTCTGGCTCTCCTCGTCGTCCCAGGACAACTCCCCCGGCGACGGCTCGGACGAACCCCGCCCGTTCTGGGCGTTGGCGCGCTCGAGATCCTCTTTCTTGAGGGTACGATAGTACTCGAGCTTCTTTTGCTCGAGACTGATCTCCGTTGCGAACGCGCTCTTCGTGTAACTCGCTAGGTCCTTGTTGGTGTAATACAGGCCCTGGTTGAACATGAACTTCTGAAGACCTTCCTGCATCTCGTGGGCGCTCTGGTAACGATCCGTGGGGTCACGGGTCAGCGCTTTCAAGACGATGTCTTCGAGCTCTTGGGGGATATGGGGGTTGAAGAGCGTCGGCGGGCTGAACTCGACCTTGCGGATCTTCTCTAGCGTCGAGAAGTCACTGGAGCCGAGGAAGAGCCGCTCCAAGGTCAACAATTCGTAGAGCACGATGCCTAGGGAGAAGACGTCGCTCCGTCGGTCGATTTTCCCACCCCGAACTTGCTCGGGGCTCATGTAGCTGAACTTGCCCTTGAGGATTCCGACTTGGGTCGAGCTGCTCTTGCCGTGCGCCTTGGCGATGCCAAAGTCGATGAGCTTGCACTCCCCCTCGAAGCTGATCAGCACGTTCTGCGGGCTGACGTCGCGATGCACGATCCCCAGCTCGTTGCCCTGGGCGTCCCGCTTGTTGTGCGCGTAGTCCAGACCCTCACAGAGCTTCATGATGAGGTAGCTGACTTGAGCGATGCTCAGCTTCTCACCCAACTTGGAGGCGCGATCGAAGATCGCGCGCAGGTCTCGCCCTGGGATGTACTCCATGGCGATGAAGTAGTGCCCATCGACCTTTCCTAGGTCGAAGATCTGCGCGATGTGAGCGTGATTGAGCTGGCCAGCGATCTTCGCCTCGTCGATGAACATCGAGATGAACTCTTCGTCCTCGGCGATCGACGGAAGAATCCGCTTCAACGCAACGATCCGCTCAAAGCCCTCCACCCCAAAGGTCTTCGCCTTGAAGACCTCGGCCATGCCGCCAGTGTTCACCTTCTCCAGCAAGTAATACTTACCGAAGGGCACTGGCTTGGGCAGGATACCCAGATCGTTTCCGCCACCGGGTTCTGACACTTGACCGAGATCCAAAGTCAAACCTGCTATGGAGAGCTCCGCAGAGGGAGCCGGGGTCCTTTGTTGTTGGCCTCTCCTGCGTGCCAACGACCTGTTAGAGGTCGGCACGCAAACATGGCCTTGGAAGCACGAATACTAACCCGCCCAGACAGACTGATCAAGCTAAGCAGTGCGTCAGCCTTAGTTATCGGGCCCGCTGGCCAGCGTGCTGCACACACATCCCCCCTTTCTCGCTCCGGAGCTCCCCCAAACTCGACCGAAACACTACTGTGTAGTGAAGGCTCTCGCCGGCTCCATGTTCGCTGCTCTTGTCGCGGGAACGTATGCGCCGATCAGGCAAAACGCCACGGCGGCAAACAACGCGATCAACAATAGGCTGCCGTCGAAGATGAAGAACGACTCAGGCTTGAAGGGGAAGTCAGGGACGTAGCGGGCCGATAAGTAGTCTACGAGCGCGGCCGCCGCCGCTCCAACCGTAATACCCAGAACCCCTCCCACCAGGCCAAGCAGCGTCGCCTCGCCGAGAATCATCACCCGAATATCCCCGCGGCTCGCTCCGACCGCCCGCAGGATCCCAATCTCTCGCCGCCGCTCGGCGATGATCATGAGGAACGTGTGCGCGATGTTGATCGCGCTCACCGTCACAATCAGCAAGCTGATCATCGTGAAGATCAACGTCACGATGGTGATCACCAGACCGAGGCGTTCGGCTTGCGCATGCTTGGAGTCCAACTCGTAGCCCGCAGCCTTCACCGCCAACGTGATGCCAGCCACGGCGTCGTTGTTCCGAGCCACAAGAATCACGCTGTGGTACTCGTCCCGCATCTCCTCGCCGGTAAATCGAGCGTTGAAGCGCTTCACATACTGAATCGGGATCGTGAAACCCACGCTGATCGCCTTGCTCGAAAACCCGACGGCTCGCACGCGGCGAGTGATCGGTTCCCCCTGTGCGGACTCGCCTAAGTAGCTCTTCCCGAGCATCACCTCGAAGGTGAAGCCGACGATCGCGTCTTCGGTGAGCTTGGGGAGCTGCGCGCCCTCCCCCGACGACAGCGCGGTCGTCAGGCTCGAGTTGTAGACCGCGAGGAGCTGCGGATTGGCGATGGCCGGGATGGGCATCTCGCACATCCGCGTATCCTCGGCGCAATAGGTCAGCCCAGTACAAGGGTTGAACTGCTCTGCTACCTGCGGATTGCAGGGCATCTTCTCACAACGCCCGTCGAGACAACGTCGCCCTTCTGGGCAGCCCACCACCTCACCGATCCCTTCGCCCTCACAGCTGAACTCGGCCTCCCAGTCACGAAACTCATCGCCAAATTCGAGCTCATCACGGACGATCTCCGGTGGGACGCCGTCCGCGATCACCTCCGCCCGGAAGTTCTTGCCGAGTATCGCTTTGCCGCCTGTCGCCCAGGCCGGGAAAGTGAACTTCATTTTGGGATAGACGCCGACCACGCCATCGATGTTGGCCAGCTCGTCCACGGCACGACTGTCCAGTCGCGCGACGGAGGCCTGCGTCACCGCCAGATCGAAGGAGCGCGGGACAACCTCGATCTGCTTGATGATGAAGATCCGCTCCAAGACGACGGTCCGCACGCCCTCGCCCAGGGCGACGAAGAAGACAAACGTTGAAACGCCCACCACCAAACCAATGCTCGAAAACATCAAGTTCTTGCGGTTGCGGACCAGGTTTTGCCAAACCAGCTTCAGGAGCTTCATATGGCTGTGGGCTCTACGGCGAAAGAGAAAGCGCGCTAGAGAGGTGCACTTGGCGGGGTTTCTGCAGTCATGTCAAGTCGGGGTGGCTTTCGACCTCGCCCGGATCGAATCTGCGGAGCTCTTGGGTCTTGTCCGACTTGATCACTCCATCCTCGATGCGGATGACTCGGCTGCAGCGATCGCTGACACTGTTGTCGTGTGTGACCAGGATGATGGTGATTCCGTCGTCCTCGTTGAGGGTGTGGAAAAGGGACAGAATCTGCCTCCCTGTGCTTTGATCAAGGCTTCCTGTCGGCTCGTCACACAGGATGATCGAGGGCCGGTTGAAGAGCGCCCGAGCGATCGACACGCGCTGGCGCTGCCCACCGCTGAGCTCGGTCGGGTGTTCGTTGGTCTTGTCTGAGAGCCCCACCATCTCGAGCAGAGCTTCGGCGCGCTGGTGGGCCTTGGACATGCCACGGGAGGAAAAATAGGCCGGCACCATCACGTTCTCCACGCAGGTGATGTGCGGCAGGAGATTGAACGCTTGGAACACGAACCCCATAGTCTCGTTACGAAGGTGGCTCAGCTTGCGGTCGCTGAGCGCGAGGAGATCCCGGCCATCTACCTCTACTTTGCCCTCAAAGACGCGATCAAGCCCGCCGATGATGTTGAGGAGCGTTGTCTTGCCGCTCCCGCTCGTGCCGTTGATGGACACGATCTCGCCCTTCCGAATGTCGAGACTCACCCCCTTGAGGACGTGGTTGCGAGCCTTCCCGCGTCCGTACCACTTGTTGAGCCCTCGGATCTTGACGACCTCACTGTTCATCTGAGGTGTGCTCGCCACCGCGATCCCCGTTTCGAGAAGCTCCGATGTGCAGAGCGGTTGTGCAACATTCTTCACGGTTGAACTCACTTGAACTGCTTCGTCCCTTGGCACCAATTGTTGTGGGGTGCAAGAGGGGCGGTTCGAACGGGTCACTCTTCCTCTTGCACGGGCGTCATATGGATGCTGAGGTTGACGTCGAGGCCGCTTGGCGAGAGGAGCAGCACGAGCGACGTGCTGCGCAAGGGAGCAAGAAATCGATTGATCTGAAGCTTCACGACCTCGAGGCGAGCCGAGAGCACTGCGACCACCTCTGACATGTCGAGCGAAACGCCCCAGACCGGCCCAGACCCAAGGAGCTCCTTGGACACGTAGGGCGGAGTCGGTTGCTGCGGGCCCTTTCTCAAACGCTCGATCACCGCAGCGACCGTGTCCTTGCCAACACAAGCGCCCAATACCCCGTGGGCATAGGCCAATCGCAGCACCGCTTTGCGCTGATTCTTGATGGTCACCACCATCACGCCTTCCCGGTCTTCGATCTCCACTTGCCCCTTGGGAAGAAGGCTGCTGACCGCGTTGACCTTGGAGAAATAGGAGTCGGCCTTCGTTGCGTCCTTGAAGGGCAGAAACACCGCCCCTCTGAGCCCTTGGATGACGTCGACGTTCTCGGCCGCACCCTTGAGCGCGCTCTCCTCCACCGAGAACAGGCCGATCAGGGCTTGCCCAGACAAATTGTAGAGCACGTCGTCCTCGAAATTCATCAGGAAACGGACGCTCAGCTTTCCCTTGATGTCCTCCCATGCCTTTGCCCCATTCTCGCCATAAAGCAGGGAGATGACCTGCTGTTCCAGGACTTCTGGAGCGAAAGTCAGGCGGCCCAGCCCGGAAATATCGGCCGGGACCAATTCGAGCAACGCCTTGGGGTCGTCGACCCCGGGCGTAGTCGCCAACCGCAGAGTGGCTAGACTCTCTTCCGACACGACGACAAATGTACGCAAGGAGAGCTCCTCTTCGCTCGCTTGCACCGCCACGCCAACCCCCTGCAATTCGGTCAGGAGCCCGGTGAGCTGCTTCAACGTGTCGTGGTCGTCTGCCTTGGGCTTCTCCTTCTTTTTGTCGCCTTCCTTTTCGGCGCTCTCGTCGCTGGCGAGCATCCCCTCGAGCAACCCCTGTAGTGCTTCCCCTGGCCCGTAGAATAGAATGGGGCCGGCGCTTCCCATGTGCTCGAACACAGCCTTGAAAGACGCCCTGTTGCTCAGCGCGTTGCTCGGTTCGAGGGCCAACAACCTCTCGAGCGTCTGGGGCGACGGAGGGGAGCCTTTGATGAGGCGGTCCCCAGCGACGAGATAGGCAAACCCATCGACGTAGGCGACGGTCACAAGGTCCTTGCGCAGTACGTAGATGGTGCTGAAGGTCACGCCTTCGTGCACCTCTTCATGGACTCGCGGGCGCCCATATTCTTCGTTGATGAACTTGTCGAGGAACGACTCGAAGCGGCTCTGGTCCTCCACCTTGACGATGGCGAACCAGCCACCACCCAGCTTTCCGAAGGCCAATCCGTCGACGAGAGAGAAGCCGTTGGAGCGATAACTCTGTGCGTTGCCTGGATTGATCCCGTGATGGGCCTCGAGATCCTTGAAGATCCCTTCGAGCTGCTCAGGATCCATCAGGCGCCAGCGCTTTACGCGGTCCATCATCTGCACCAACGCCGCAACCGACGAAACGAACAGCGCCGCGTCCACGTCGCCGGGGATGCGCGCAGCGAGGACCTGAGCGGTCTCACCGGTGTTCGTCGGGAAGATGTCCGGAAGTGCTTGAGCGTTCGCGCGCTGTGCCTCGGACTCCTCTACACTCCCGCAGCGGCACCCAGGCTCACTGAGCGAGAGCAACAGGAGACAGAGGAGCAGTGCACCAGGGATGGCCTTGGTTCGGGCTCTCATGAGGCTCCGTCAATCGCGTCGTCGTTGCGAGCAGCCCCTCCACTGACCAACCCCGGGCTCGCGCGGCAGTTCGAGCCGCACTCCGCTGAGACTGGCCACTATCCGACCCTGCTTTACGCAACACGACCAAGAAAGGAAATGAAACCGTTGAATGGGAGGTTTGCCCCCTTCGAAAAGGCGTGGCCACGACAAACGCCGGGCTCTCGCGGGGGCCGACTATAGGGTTCGCGGGGCCGATTCGCAACTGACGGACCCATCCGAGGCCCACTTGCATTGACGTTGACCCTGTGCCAATGGTTCCCTCTGTCGACCCTGGTACAATCGAAGTCTCACCGCACTCATCGACGACCAGCGTTGGCTCATTGGCCATTTGCGTTTCGCATGCATCTCTGACCGACACACCTTGAACGACCTCCAAAAAGACCTCTTCGAGCTCCTCCCCGTCGGGTTTTGCACCCTGGATGCTGGGGCGAGGCTCGTGAGCGCCGACGAGGTCGCCGTCGACCTGCTCGGGCTGGAGGGTGAGGTCAAAGGCGCGCGCTTCTTGGACCTCCCCATCTGCCGTCGTGAGGTTGAGCTGCTCTTCTCGGAGCTCAAGGCGAAAGGCAGAGCCGTTGATATCGTGGTCCACCGAAACCAATACCAAGGTCAATCAGAGATTCGACTGTGGGTGACCGCGAAGCTCGATCGACCGAGCGGCCTCGCCGGACTCCTCATCCGCAGAGCACCGACGCCCCAATATCATCGGGAGGGCGTCTCCGCGCACTCCGACCCCCAAGAGCTCGTTCAGGTCTTCGAGTTCCTCGCTCCCTTGTTCGAGTCCTCTGGAGTTGGCCTGGCCATTCGCGATCCGACCCTCGCGGTGCTCTTCGAAACCCCAATCTGGGAAAACATCCGCTGCAACGCTCTGCGCGTCGAACGAGACGCCAGCAGCACGGGCTTTCGCAAGGGGGTCAGCCGCATCGCCGAGCGCACCGTGAGAACCGAGGACGGCGCTGTCTACGAGGCGATCGAATCCGAGTTCCATTCGGGCGTGGCGGACAACTTCCGAATTGGCGTCGCCTGGGATGCCACCGAGCTGTGGGAGGCCTATCAGACCATCAAGGAACAAGCCGAAGAGCTCGCGCGCCTCAACAAAGAAATACGGAGCCTGGCGAACAAGGACGGACTGACCGAGATCTTCAATCGGCGCTACCTCGAAGAGAGCATCGAGTCCGAGGTCGAACGCTCCAACCGCTATGACAGCGACCTCTCCGTGATCTTCTTCGATGTCGATGATTTCAAGGCCTATAACGACGCCTTTGGCCACGTCGCTGGGGACGCGGTGTTGCGTGCGATCACGCAGATAGTGTCGGGCCGAATCCGTCGTACGGACATCTTCGCCCGATATGGTGGCGAGGAGTTCGCGATTCTCTTGCCCGAGACGCCTCTGCGGCGCGCGGCAATAGTGGCCGAGGGGATCCGCAAGCAGATCGCCGGCGCCGGCTGGCCAAACCGTGGAGTGACCGTCAGCCTCGGTGTCGCGACCCGCAAGAACGGCGACACCCCTTTGAAATTCTTGGAGCGTGTCGACAAGGCGATGTACGCCGCCAAGCGCTCCGGGCGCGACCAGCTCTTCATCGTCAACCCAGACGGCCAGATGCGGGCGTCAAAGGGCTGAGGCCCGCGCTCGGTGAGCCTCTACCCCGTCCGCAGACCGAGCTTCACCGAATCGTCGCCGAAGAGCCGGTTGGCTTCGGTGATGAACTCGTCGGTCGGCGCGATCCTGAACTCCTCGGGGAGCCGCAGAGTCGCTCTGCCGGCGGCGGAGAAGAGCAGCCGCAGGTACGTCTTGCAGTCGCCGGGGTGGGCGCGCAGGAGACCGGCGAGCAGGTCGAGATCGCCCTTCTCTGAGTGGTCGCAGCGAACCTCGACGAGGACGTGGCCGACCTTCTCGGCCCGCACCTCAGTGAGCATGACGACCTCTTCCGTGCGGATGCGATGGGTGCGTGCCGCCTCCTCGCCCTCGATCGACACTCGCCCGCGAAAAAGCAGGGGCTCGCCGCTCTTGATGATCTCCTCGTACTCGCCGAAGACACGGGTGAAGCAGACCGCCTCGAGCTGGCCCATCTTGTCTTCGAGCGTGATGAACGCCATGCGCCCGCCGCTCTTGACCGGCCGCTCGCGGATCGCCGCAACGATCCCGGCCAGCGCGACCTCCGCGCCGTGCGAGAGCTGCGTGATTGAGGCGCTGGTGTCGCTGGCGTACAGAGAGAGCTCACTGGCGTAGCGGTCCAGTGGGTGGCCAGTCACGTAGAAGCCGAGCGTCTCTCGTTCGAGCTGGAGCAGAACTTTGTCGTTCCAAGGTTGTACGGACGGATAGTTCTCTGGTGCGTCTGGATCCAAGGACGGACCGCTGGCGGCCGCGAACATGTCGAAGAGTGAGGTCTGACCCGCGTCGCGATCGGCCCTCGCCTTTTGCCCGCGATCGATGGCGGTGGGAATGACCTCGTAGGTCTGGGCGCGGACCGTCGTGCTCTGGCGAATGTTCTCGACCTTGGTCGACCAGGCGCTATCGAACGCGCCGCATTTCACCAACGCCTCGATGACTCGCCGGTTCACTTTGCGCAGGTCGACTCGCTCGCAGAAGTCGAACATCCCGCCAAACGGCCCATCCTTGCGCACCTCGATGATCGACTCGATGGCGCCGGCACCGACCCCTTTGACCGCTCCGAGGCCGAAGCGGATCTTGCCGTGCGAAACGGAGAAGTCGAGCTGCGACTCGTTCACGTCCGGCGGCAAGACCTTGATTCCACTGCTGCGGGCGTCGCTGATGGTGCGCACGACCTTGTCGGTGTTCTCCCGGTCACAGGTCAGGGTCGCGGCGGTGAACTCGACGGGATAGTGGGCCTTGAGGTAGGCCGTCTGATAGGAGATCAGGGCGTAGGCCGCGCTGTGGCTCTTGTTGAAGCCATAGCCAGCAAAGAACTCGATGAGGTCGAAGATCTCTCCGGCCTTGTCAGGGTCGATGCCTTTGCTCTTCGAGCCCTCGACGAAGATGCTGCGCTGTTTGGCCATTTCCGCGGGCTTCTTCTTGCCCATGGCACGGCGCATGATGTCGGCGCCGCCCAACGAGTAGCCCGCTAGGACCTGGGCGATCTGCATCACCTGCTCTTGGTAGACGATGACGCCGTAGGTCTCGGACAGGATCGACTCGGTCACGGGGTGGGGGTAGATGACCACCGCCTCCCCGTGCTTGCGCTTGACGAAATCGTCGACCATGCCCGAGCCGAGGGGCCCTGGTCGATAGAGCGCGACCGCAGCGATGATGTCCTCGAAGCAGTCGGGTTTGAGCTTGGCGAGCAGCTCGCGGAAGCCGCTGGACTCGAGCTGGAAGACGCCCGTGGTGCGCGCCTGGCACAGCAGATTGAAGACCTCGGCGTCATCCATGGGGATGGTCAACAGCTCGAACGGCGGCTGCCCTTTGGCGGCGCGGGTAGCGTTCACCAAACGGACCGCCTCGTTGATCACCGTGAGGGTCTTCAGTCCGAGGAAGTCGAACTTCACCAAGCCAGCCTCTTCGACCTCACCCTTGGCGTACTGGGTGATCAGCTCGTCGTTGGCTCCGCGGGCGATGGGGACATAGTCCCAGAGCGGCCCTTCACTGATGACGACGCCCGCGGCATGGATTCCCGTCTGTCGATAGAGCCCCTCGAGCTGCAGGGCGATATCGTAGATCTGTCCGACTTTGGCCTCTTCTGCGATCAGCGCCCGCAACTTTGGCTCTTGTTTTAGAGCGTCGGCGAGCGTGATACCGAGCTGATCGGGGACCATCTTGGCGATTCGATCGGTGTCGGCATAGCTCAGATTGAGGGTTCGGCCGACGTCGCGGATGCAAGCCCTCGCTTTTAGCGAGCCGTATGTGACGATCTGCCCGACGTTTCTCTGGCCGTACTTCTGGGTCACATAGTCGATGACCTCGCCTCTGCGGTTCATGCAGAAGTCGACGTCGAAGTCGGGCATGCTCACGCGTTCGGGGTTGAGGAAACGTTCGAAGAGCAGGCCGTATTGGATAGGGTTGATGTCCGTAATGCTGAGCGAGTAGGCCACCAAGGAGCCGGCGCCGCTGCCGCGGCCAGGCCCCACGGGGATGCCTTGCTCCTTGGACCAGTTGATGAAGTCCCAGACGATCAAAAAATAGCCGGGGAAATCCATCTGTCGGATGATCTGGATCTCTACGTCGAGGCGATCCCTGTATTCCTGCTCGTCGAGCGGGATACCCAACGCGGTCAGCTGCTTGAGGCGTGCTTCGAGCCCTTTCTTGGCGAGCACCTCGAAATAGAGGTGGATGCTCTCTTGCGGGTCCGTGACTTTGTGTTCGCTGACGAACTCTTTGGGCACCTTGTACTGCGGAAGGTAGACCTGGCCGAGTTGCAACTCGAAGTCCACCATCTCAGCGATGGCGAGGGTGTTCGAACAGGCCTCCGGGACCTCCGCGAAGGTCTCCCACATCTCGTCCGGAGATTTGAGGTAGAAGCCGTCGATTCCCGTGGACGTGGCCTGTTCGAACTCGACGGTCTTTTGCAGTTGGATGCACAGGAGAATGGCGTGCGCCGCGGCTTCTTTCCTGTCGAGGTAGTGGCAGTCGTTGGTGGCCACGAGAGGCAGTTGGAGTCGCTTGCCCAGCTCGATGAGGGCAGTGTTGACGAGCTTTTGTTCGGGGAAGCCGTTGTCGATAAGCTCGAGGTAGAAGTGGCGTTCCTCGAGTGCGTCTCGATAGCTCGCCGCGATGCGCTCGGCGACCTCGCGCTCCCCTTTGAGCAAGGCCCGCGGGATCTCCCCGCCGAGGTCCCCCGACAGGACGACCAACCCTTCGCGATGGGTATGAATCAGGTCCAAGTCTACGTAGGGCGTGTTCTGGTGGCAGCCGTCGAGGTAGGAGAACGAGCTCAGCTTCATCAGGTTGCGGTAGCCCACCTGGTTGCGCGCCAGCGCCGTGAGGTGAAAGCGGTTGGCCGAGGCCACGCGCTCGAGCGGCTCGTCGATGAGGTTGAGCTCGGTGCCGATGATCGGCTTGATTCCGGCGCCCTTGCAGGCTTTGTAGAAGTCCACGGTGCCGAACATGTTGCCATGATCGGTCATCGCGACCGCTGACATTCCCAGCTCGGCGACCCGTTTCACCAACGGTTTGATGCGGATGGCGCTGTCGAGAAGACTGTAGAGTGTGTGGACGTGCAGGTGGACGAAGGAGCGGCCCAAAGGATACCTCCGCAGCGGCGCTTTTGCTCTTGATGACTCGGTCGCTCACCCCCTCGTTGCACGTCCATGTGCAGGTCGACGAGGCCCCTTGGTGTTGGGCCGAATTGACAGCGAGCGAGGCCGGAGTGTACTCCGCCCGAAGCCGGAGCAAAAGGCCAATCCCGAGGAGACACATCTGCGTGGGCGGATTCTCCGAGTGTCGGATAAAGCCTGCGGGGCCAGGGGAGAGACGATGTCGGAACAAGGGGCCGAAAAGCGCGACGCGATCCAAGAGCCAGGTTGGCCCGCTCGTCGACTGAAGCGCTGGCCGATTGCCGTCGACTGGGAGCCCGAGGTCCTCAAGAAGCGCATCGGCCCCATCGGTTACCAAAAGGTGGTCGGAACGGTCCGCGCACTCTTCTCGGATCGAGCGCTGAGCTCGGTGCTGGAAGGCTTCCAGGACTATTGCTTTCAGCAGGGGGAGACGAGCAACGCCAACCCTCGCGACCGAGCCTTCTTCTACGACGTGTTGACTCACGATCTGACCTTCTTCGAGGGGGACAAGGGTCGTCCCATCGTCGACGACCTTCCCATCGATCCGAAGATCTACGATGCGTTGCCCCAGATGAAGGGCTCCCATCTGGACCTCTTCCGGGTGAAACGCCGCAGCGCGTTCGGCGGGCTGACGCTCGTCAGTTTACTGACAGGCGAGGAAGCCAAGGCAGGGACTCGACTGTTCAAGGGCCCACGGGTCGATGAGCGCGTCTTGGGACGCCTGGTCAAGATCGGTCGAGGGTTGTTCTTGGACGACCCGCACCTGAGCGTCAGCCCCCCCGTCGCGGAGGCCGTCGTGACCGCAGTCCTCGCCGAGCATGCAGCGCTCAGTGAGCGGCGGTCTGGGCTCAGCCTCAAAGGGCTCCTCAAAGTGGGCGGCTACCACTTGTACGAAGAGACCGTGGGCAGGGTTCTTGTCGAGCAGTTGACGAAGCAGTTGCCGAGCGACCTGCCGTTCGAGCCACAGGTGATTCGGCATCGACTCCGCACTGGGCGCGACGTTCCAGCGCTCGAATCCCTCGCGGGGGCCAAGGTGGTGGACACCGGTCCGGGCGGTAAACCCGCGATCATCGTCATCGATGCCTTCCCGAACACCAACCTGCCTCCGACGCTAAAGGAGGTCATGATCTCCATCGAGGAACGCGAGGTCATGACCATCAGCTTCTTGGGCGGAGCGGCGGCCGAGAAGCTCCGGTCGATCTGTGAGGCGATGCCTGCGAGTGCGCTGGAAGATCGCGAGAGCTTGAGCGTCTTGAGTGTGTACCGATCGCTGCGACACACGATCAAAGGCAGCTAAGCGTCAACTCGGCGAAACCCCACAGTATTCAAGCCGCGCTTGATCAGCTATTGCCTTTCTGTTAGCTTGCTCCGACCTGAGTGCTCCAAGTGCATACGTGGAGCCACTTCCGCGGCGATGGGACCCAACTGAGGCGCGAACATTTCGAGCTGCAACGGACGTAGAGGAGAGTGTGATGAGTTTGAAGAAAACTAGGTTCTTGTTGATTTTGTTGGCGATTGCCGGCTTGTCGTTTGTCTCGGCCTGCGATGATGGCGCGGGCAACGAGAACCTCACCGACACCACGACCACTGGCGACTCGTCGGACGACGCGACCATAGACACCCCCAACGACGTCACCACGCCCCCCGATACGACCGTCGAAGACACCATGGTCATTGGCGACCCCCTCCCGATCACCTGGCCGACCGCTCCCGCCGACTACACCGCCAACCTCTCGTCGTACATCAACACTCTGACGATCCCGGCCACCGACAAGGACGATGGTCCGGCTTGCTGCCGCGACTGGGGCAACATTTCCAGGGACTACATCCTCAACGGCACCAATCAGAACGACAACGCCTTCGCCAAACTCGCCGATGGCCTGAAGACCTTCTTCAATCTGCAAGAGACCCTCGACGCCCAGCTCGTCGATGGCAGCTTCGCGCTGATCTGGGATCACCAAGAGTTCAACGGCGAGACCACTGATGCCGACAACTTCGTGCTCGTTGGGCTCTTCGGCGCCTTCGCCAACGCCACCGACTTCACGACTGCTTCGGCCGGCACCGGCGAGTTCACCATCAGTGACACCTCCTTCAAGACTGGCACGGGCGAGCCTCTGATCTTCTTCAACCCCGCCGAGATGACGGCTGGCGCAATGGCTGCGGGCCCCTCGACGTTCTACCTCAACCTCCCGCTCGGTATCGTCACGTTGAGCTTGGCCGTCTCCGAGGCCCTCATCGAAGCCACCGCGACCGTTGGCGCCGATGGCGTCACCTACTCGACCGGAACCCTCTCGGGCTACATCGCCATCGCCGACGTCGTTGACGCCGTCAACCTCTACGTCAGCTCCCCGACCTGCACCTGCCTCGGCCTGCAAGGCCCCCTGTACACGCTGAATTCCGATGGCACCATCACCACGGCGTGCGTCACCGGCGCGGCCGACCTTTGCACGGCTGCCGATGAGAACATCTGCGTGACCTTGGCCTCGAAGGAGCCGGCTGGTGGTCTGCCCTTCTCCGTTTGCGACTACCTCCCCACGCTGTTGACGGGCCTCACCGACCTCGACCTCGATGGCAACTGCGCCACCGACCGTGACAACTGCGACTACGAAGGTCTCTCCGTCGGCTTCGGCTGGACCGCCGTCCCCGCGACGATCGTGCCCGCTCCCTAAACCGAACCTCGGTTCGAGACGGCGAAGGCGCTCGTGCAGACGAGCGCCTTCGTTCGTTCTTGCCTTCGTTACGGCGCCTGGGACTGAGCCTTCGCTGGGCCCGAAGGGCAGAGTTGGACATTGACAAGGGGTAAGCCAACCTGTATTTTTCGCCGGTCTATTCCATGAGTTCGCTGGAATATCGAGCCGTTAGAAAACTAACGGTGAGTCTCGGGCTGGGTTTCGGGCTCGGCAAATCCAGCGCTTCTTTCGAGATAATCAACGCTTCCGGCTCGTGCAAAAGATTATTCCCCCAACGGTACACCGATTGCAGTAACGGTACACCGATTGCAGTTGGGTAAGTCATGAGCACGAGCGTCTGGATCGCGAACAGTCCGAGCGGCACACAACGTCCGACTCGGTGATGAGGAGTGTGGGTATGGTAAAGGCATGGACGATCAAGTGGATCGCAGTGCTGCTCATCGTCGGGTGGCCCACGATGGTGTCAGCGCAAGAGGGAACCTCGACAGGTGCGCTCGCCGATGCCGACTCCGTCGATTCGGGCTCCGAGGCGAGCGTAAGCGCGGAGGCGGCGAGTGAGAACAGAGAGGATGCCCTGGATGCCTCCTCCGAAGAAGAGGAGAAGGACAGCAAAGGCTGGGGCGTCAACGCAAGCGCTGGTGTCTCGCTCGGCATGGGCGCCTTCGTCGCCGCCGAGTACGTCCGCAAGGTTCGCTCGGCGCTGAGCATTGGCTTCGGCGGCAACTACACGATCCCCGTCGTCGACGTGGATGTGAGTGTCTCGACCGGGTTCAACCAGAACCTCGCCAGAGGGGGTGGAAGCCAAGTCCCACAAGAGTTCCGCTGGTCGGACAGCGACCTCAGTCTGAGTCGGAGCATCTATGTGGTTCCCGTCGCGGACATCAACATCAGCGGCAGCCTCGGCTTCGCGATCCCGACGTCGACCTCTTCGCGAGCGGAGGGCTTCTACACCTCGATTCAGCCAGGGCTGAGCTTCAGCGGGAACGCCGGTCCCGTGGGACTGTCCTACTCCATCGGGTTCTACCGGAACTTCCACGAGTCAACGACGCCACTCTATGACCCCAACGAGCTCGACGTGATCTTCCGTCAGGACGGCGCTGAGTACGTCTCCTCGACTCAGGTTGCCGAGGGGGGTTACGTCAACGTGGCCATGGGTCTGACCAACAACTTCAACGTCAGCTACAAGTTCCTCGAGGACTTCAACTTCGGGTTGGGCTTCGGCTTTGGTGACACCTGGACTTACGACAACGGCACCATCACTGCGGATGACGAGTACACCTCGAGCTATGCAAAGCCGGGACGTGGACACGGTCAGTCGATGAACGGTTCCTTGAGCCTCTCCTACAAACCCTGGAAGTTTCTGGGTTTCTCGGCCTCGATGTCGAGCGGGCAGCCCTGGAAGACCGACGACAACGAAGGCTATCGATTCCCGTTCTTCGATTTCGAGTCGATGGCGAGCAACCGAACCAAGCTTCGAATCGGGATCAGTGGCAGCTACTAGCGGACCCATTTAGACAGTTCCGTCCAAAGCGGGGTGCATGATGTCGATTCAACAATGCCCAACGGGGCAATACGATAACGGTGTGATTCTTATGAAAACCTCCGAGACCAATTCGGTCGAAGGAAAGGGCAAGGAGCGGACAATGCAGAAGCGATTGTTGTTGTTCGTCCTTCTGAGCTTGTCGGTGTTTGCAATCGGTTGCGTCCAAGATATGGGCGACATTGACCGAACGCAGCCCAACAAACTCCGAAAGACGGTGTTCGAGGGTGAGTGGTACATGCGCCAGACCGTCACTGACGTGCCGGGAACTGGCAATATGATGTTCATTGGGTATGAGGGGAATACTGAGCGTGTACGGTTTGCGATCGAGGAGAACCTCTTGGTGGCCCATCGCGTTCACGAGGACGTGACGGGGATCGACACCTCGGTGGTCCCCACTCTCAACGGTGGCGGGTCGCTGGACTCGACCTACGACGAGAGCACCTTCGTCGGCGCCCCGGTGGCGGCCTTCCCGATCCAGAGCCACTTCGATGTGCAGCGCTCCTACAATTCCTCCACTGGAGAGCAGAGCAACGTTCTCTCGGAGAATTCCACGGATCGCCCTTGGAACGACCGGGAGTGGCTCCGCGTCAATTGGTCCAACAAAATCTTCAGCGCTGGCGCCGGCTTTACTGCGACGCTCAACGTGCTGTCGATGGGCACCGATTGGTACGCCAACGGCTCGGACGAGAACACCCCCCTCTATGTCGAGTGCAAAGACAAAGACGGCCAGTTCGTCGACTGTGACCCCGACAATCTCTCGCCGGACGACGACGTCGCCTACATCGAGCTGACCAACGAATTCGTCGTGGAGAGCGACTGGATCGAGTGCCTGCTCACCTTCGGCGTCGCCTATGTCTATGGTGCCGATTGCGGCCCTGAGACCATCCAGGTGACGACGAGCTTCATGAAGGTGGATCCCGTCGACGCCGCGAGTTACGAGCCGCGTCTCTACAACGACCGCGAATTCGACTGGTTCGGTTATTTCCGGACCGAGCGCTGCGCTTACGACCGCCTCTATGGTTGCCGTGACCAGACCACCGTCCAGCTCGCCAACCGTCACAACATCTGGAAGACCTGGTTCGAAGATGCCGATGGCGACCACCAATACACCGATGGCATCGATCGCCGCCTGCCTTACACCGAGCGCGACACTCGCCCCATCGCCTACTACCTCAGCGAGGTCTTCCCTGGCGACTTGATGGATGAAGCCCTCAAGATCGGCGACCAGTACAACGAAGCCTTCCAAAACGTCGTGCGCAACACGAAAGACCAAAACTTCAGCGGGCGGATGTTCTACGTCTGCGCCAACTCGGGCTCCGACGCCGAGAAGGCCGTGTTCGACGCCGCCGTCGCTGATGGAACCCTGGAAGACACCACAGTCTGGACTCGCCTGATGCAAGGCTACGACGACGGTGTTTGCCTGCGCCAGGGCAAATCCAAGCGTTTCGGCGACATGCGCTACAGCTACCTGGGCTGGATCGACAGTCCTCAGCAGCAAGGCCCCTTGGGCTATGGCCCAAGCTCGGTGGATCCCATCTCGGGCGAAACGGTTACGGGCACTGCCTACATCTATGGCGCCTCCATCGACACCTGGGCGCAGAGCGCCGTGGATCTCATGGAGATCATCAACGGCGAGATCGACGCTGAGGACTATGGCTACGGTGTGGACTTGGACGGTTACTTCGCCGACGCCGCTCAGAAGCTCCACATCCCCGAGACGGGCGAGGCTGCCGTCCCTGGCATCCTCTCCAACATGCCAACGGTCGATCGTGAGCGTTTCGAGCGCTTCAACGAGAATCTGTCCTCCGCCGTCGAGCGTCGGTTGGAGCCCAAGTTTGCAGAGGTCATGTCGATGGATCCCTCGCACTTGGTCCGCTTCACCGATCGCCACCGCGAGATCTGGGAGCGAATGAAGGGCACGCCTGTCGAGTCCGCCATGATCACTCCTGAGATCAAGGTTGGCTTGGGCGCTGGTGTCTTCAGCCCCGATGACCCGACGAACGAAGAGATGATCGAGGCGTTGAGCCCTCGCAAGACTGGTCTCGCTCCGGGCAATGGCTTCCACCCGAAGAGCACGGACCCACTGCGCGCCGATTACTGGGATCGTTTCGACAAGTTCGCGCGCAACAACATCTTCATGGCCGAGTTCATCGACGACAAACTCCTCGGCTTGGCCATGGAGCTGAAGGACAAGTTCAAGGACATTCAGGATCCGACCGAGCGTCGCCTCCGCATGTTCTACTACGTCCGCTCCTTCGTTTATAAGCATGTCACCGAGCACGAGGTCGGTCACACGGTGGGCCTGCGCCACAACTTCGAAGCCTCCACCGATGCCATGAGCTACAATCCCAAGTACTGGGAGATTCGCTTCGAGGGCGACACACTCCTCAAGAGCCAGCACCTCCCCTGCCCCGGCGTGCCGAGCCTCGAGCTGGGCGACCACCACTGCCCGAGCCGCGGTGTCATCACGCAAGACGACCAAAAGCGTATGCGTGAGTACTCATACTCCTCGACCATGGACTACGGCCGTGGTCAGACCGCGACCTCCAAGGGCATCGGCCTCTACGACCAAGCCGCTATCGCTTACGCCTACGGCGAGCTCGTTCATGTCTTCAAGGAAGGCTCTGAGCCGACGAAGTTCAAGTTGATCGTCGACGGAAACGGCGACCTTGTCGAGACCTCCGCCTTACACCCGAATGTTGTTGAAACGACCTCGGAGGTCATCACCGACTGGAGCGACGTTGAGCTGCTCGAATACGTATGCGGAGCGGGCCTGACAAACTGCAACGACGAATGCGTCGATCGGCAGTCCGACCCGGCTAACTGCGGTGCCTGTGGGACAACTTGTGACCCCGGTGAGGTCTGCGGAAAGGGTGTCTGTGTGTCCTCCTGCCAGGCTGGCTTGACGAGCTGCTCCTCTGGAAGTTGCATGGACCTGCTCAAGGACAGTGCAAATTGCGGAACGTGCGGGACTGCTTGTGCGCCTGGAGACGTCTGCGACGCGGGCGTTTGCGAGCTTGACCCGAATTTTGTCAATGGAGGCATGGACTACTGGCACTACACCGTACTGCCCCTCATGTTCCATGCCACGACCGACATGAACACCATGTACGATCGTGAGTACGTCTCCCTGAAGGACTACAACCCGGAGAGCCCCACTCGCACCCGCGTTCCCTACCGCTTCTGCTCAGACGAGCTGCGCGGTGCCAACCCCAACTGCCAAGTCTGGGACGACGGCGCGGATTACAACGAGATCGTCGACAACTACGCGGCCGACTACGAAGGTTACTACTTCGTGAACAGCTTCCGGCACGGCCGCGCGGGCTGGGGTCTGTGGTTGTGGCCCTATATCTCCAGACTCAACAGCCGCTACTTCAGCCCGATGGCAACGATGTACCAGCACTGGGTCGTCCGCGCCTCGAGCTGGGGTGCCACCTGGCAGCTCAACCCCTACGCCGGCGGTCTGCAGCAGGTTGGTGTCGAGGTAGGCCTTCGCACTCTGCTCAATGTCCTCGCCACCCCGCATCCAGGCACCTACGAGCTCGTCGACACCGATAATGACGGTGTGGACATGTATATGAACCTCAGCACCGAGTCAGACTACGAGGTGGAAGACGTCCCTGAAACCGAACTCCTGCGCCTCGACCCAGGCATGAAGGCGAAGCATCGCATCGCTCGATTTGACTACGACAGCGGCTACTACTACTTCTACAAGTACGAAATCATGAGCTCGTTCTTCGACCGCTACGCGGCGTTGATGGCGCTCACCAACCCGGAGTACAACGACATCGGTGTGGACGCCAACTCGGACATCACCGGCTACCTGATCCCCTACTACCTCCTCTACAGCTACGAGCTGAGCACCGTCTTCGGCGGAATCATGGCAGAGGACTGGTCGACCTTTGCACCAGTGCTCAACCTCCAGAAGGTCACCGCCGGGAGCACCATGCGAGACGCGGTCGAGTACAGAGATCCCCTCGCCCCCATCTCCAAGCGCGTCGCCTACACCGATCCCACCAAATACGCGCCGATCAACCCCTATCCTGGGTCCTACGGCAACTCGGGATTCACCGACCGTTACTACGCCGCGGTCTTCGGTCTCTCCTTCTTCCAGGTCCTCTACGACCAGTCCTTCAACCACGCCAGCATCGTCTTCATCATGAACGACGGCGGGTCAGGATTCGAGTTCGCCGACTCAGATGGCGATGGCATGTATGATGTCCAAGAGGGCAGCGAGGACTACAACGGCGACGGCCTGCCTGCCATGCTCGACCCAACCGAGGTCCCGCCGGCTGGACAGGAGAGCGCGCTGCCGACCTTCGTGACCTACGAGGACCCCTTCAACCACAAGGTCTACGCCGCCGTGAAGTACACCCAGACCAGCTCTCCGCTGTACTCGCCTGGCGTGGAGCTCATCGACCGTGCGAACCGCATCAAGGCCGCCTGGAAAAAGCCGAATTCTGACACTCCGAGTTGGGAGGTCCAGAACGCCCGTGAAGACATTGAGAACGTCATGTTGATCAATCAAGTCTTCGGCTACACAGGCAAACTCTGATGTAGGCCCGTGTTGGAAACGCCCCGCTGCCATCATGGCAGCGGGGCGTTTCTCTTTGGGTGTGGCTCTCCGGCGGAGCTGAAGGCAAAACCGGGCTCTGCCCGCACACGTGTGAGGCGAGGTCCGCCAAAGGTATGATAAGCCTTCGTCAGCAGAGACTTCTCCTCAAAGACCAGAACCTCGGTTGCTGCAAGAAAGAAGAAGGCAAAAGGGGGTCCGGGGGACAATGGCCCCCGGCGGGTCAGGGCAGAGCCCTGCCCAGCAGAGACTTCTCCTCAAAGACCAGAACCTCGGTTGCTGCAAGAAAGAAGAAGGCAAAAGGGGGTCCGGGGGACAATGGCCCCCGGCGGGTCAGGGCAGAGCCCTGCCTGGGCAGAGCCTGCCTCCCCCAGAAGGGCCACACCCTTTCTCTTTTGCTGCCGACGGCTCGAAGATTGACGACCCGTTGCTTTGCGGCGACAAAGACCGGGGCCGAACGAGACCCATCACGAACGAGAGACACAGGGAGTGAGGGCTCGGAACAAAAAACCTGTTGACTCGCTTGCGGTTCTATCGGACTCAACCGTCGTGGAGGGGGGAGAGACAAGGTGGCGAAAGCTCAGACAGCGACCGCGAGCAACAAGGCCTCGGGAAAGAAGCGCTCGAAAGGTACCGGCACGCCTAGGAAACCCAAGGCCAAAGCAGCCAAGAATAAGCGTTCGCTGGCGTGGAAACTCGCACGCTTGCTCCTCTTGCTGGGAATCGCACTCACACTCCTCGGAGCCTCAGGAGTCGTCGGCATTTTTTGGTTCTACTCGCGCGATCTGCCGCCCATCTTCTCTGCCGCTGACTACAACCCCAAGCAGGTCACTCGCATCTACGACCGCGATGGCAACGTCCTCATCGAGCTCTTCGACGAACGCCGCACAGTAATCTCCATCGACGAGATCCCCGAGGTCATGCGCTATTCCATGATCGCCGCGGAAGATGCGGGCTTCTACGAACACAAAGGCTTGGACTATTGGGGCGTATTACGGGCCGCCTATACGAACATCCAGCGCGGTGGGTTCAGCCAGGGCGCGAGCACCATCACTCAACAGGTCGTCAAGAATCTCTTGCTCACCCCAGAGCGCGAGGTCAAACGCAAAGTTCAGGAGGTGCTCCTCGCCCGCCGACTCGAGGAGGTGCTCTCCAAAGACGAGATCCTTTGGCTCTATCTCAATCAGGTCTATTGGGGGCACCGAAACTACGGCATCGAAGAGGCTTCCCGGTTCTACTTCGACAAGTCCACGTCCGAACTCGACCTGAACGAGGCCTCGACCCTAGCCGGTATGGTCCAGAGCCCAGAGCGACTCTCCCCCTTCAAGCATCCGGAGCGTTGTCTGGAGCGCCGCAACTACGTCCTCAATCAGATGCGCGCTAAAGGTTTCATTACCGAGGCGGCGTACGCCTCGACTCTCGAACAGCCCATCACACCTCGCACCGAACGGCCGACCACCTTGGGGATGGCCTCGCATTTCGTCGAAGCGATCCGGCGACAGCTGCTCGAGGAGTACGGCCGCGACATCGTGTACACCGGCGGCCTCGAGGTGCACACGACCGTTGACCTGACCGTGCAGGTCGAGGCCGAGGCCGCCGTGCGACAAGGCCTTCGCGAGTTCGATCAACGCCACGGCGACTACCAAGTCTTCGAGCCCGGCAAGCTCAAGCCCGACGACAACGTCGGCAAGATGGTGGCCGAGCGACCTTATGTCGCCGTCGTCACCCACGTCACCAAGGATTCGGTCGAGCTGCGTGTCGGCGACCATGTGGCTCCCCTCGAATTGGTCCCACGGTCCCGCATCATCCCGTCGGACAAAGACCTCCCCCAGGTGTTCCAAGAGGGGAAACTGTTCAGGGTGGTCTTGGGAAAAGGCTCGGGGATGAAGCCGGAGTCGTTCTTGCCCGCACCGGGAGCCGACGCGGCCTTGCTCTGCATGGATCCCGACAGCCGCGAGGTGCTGGCCATGGTGGGGGGCTACGACTACTCGCTGTCCTCGTTCAATCGCGCCACACAAGCCCGGCGGCAGACCGGCTCCAGCTTCAAACCCATCGTCTTTTCTGCGGCCTTGGAAAAGAAGGTGATCACCCCCTCGACCCGCATCGACGACGCCCCCAAGGTTTTCCACATTCCAGGCAAGGACGAGCCCTGGTCCCCGCGCAACTTCGACGGCAAGTTCAAGGGGCCAATGCTCGTGCGGACCGCCATCGCCTTGAGTCGAAACACCGTTGCGGTCGACGTTTTGGAGCGCGTGGGGATCGATTCTGTCCTCGAGTATGCGAAGCGAATTGGGGTGACCAGTCCCCTGGTCGAGAATTTTACGATGGCGTTAGGGTCCACCGAGATGACGGTGCTCGAGATGGTCAACACTTTTTCGACGTTCGCCAGCGGTGGCTTTCTGGCCGACCCCATCTTTGTGACGCGGGTCGAGAAGCGAGGGGGAGAGGTTCTCTTCGCCGCCGAGCACGACCCAACCCGAGTGATTTCGGCCGAGGTGGCCTACCTGACCACCAGCCTGCTGAGCTCGGTCGTCACCGAAGGGACGGCCCGAAAGGCTCTTCTGGGTTGGGAGCACTCGGCTGCTGGCAAGACCGGCACCACGAATGGTCCGAGAGACGCCTGGTTCTTGGGCTACACGGACTATCTGGTTGCTGGCGTCTATGTAGGCTTTGATGCGCCACAAGATCTTGGCGGACACGAGGGCGGTTCCAAGACCGCGCTGCCCATCTGGGCAAACTTCATGAAGGCCGTCCATCGCGATCGACCGCCCCGGCAGTTCACGGTCCCGTCCGGCCTGATTCAGGCGAGTATCGACCCGCAGTCTGGCAAACTGGCTGGGCCTCACACCCCCAAACCCAGGGAAGAGTGGTTCCTGCCTGGGACCGTGCCGAAAGAGACGGCGTTCGCACCAGGAGAAGTGGACCCGGGCGACTGGACCATGCGCGAAATTGGGAGGGGACGACCGCTGCCTGCGGATCCTGACCCTGTAGACGGCGCCAGCGACGTTGCGGCACCGGATGCAAAGCTCGCCCCTAAGGGTGCCCACTCCGACGATCGACCTCAATCGGCCACGCCGATAGATGACGACGGTTTCTAGCAATGACCGACTCTATGCCCTCGCGGTCGCTGGGTCTGCAGACCGTCTTCGAGCAAGCGCGCCCGACCCATAGACACCTTCGCCGCGCACATTTGCTCGTGGTCGATGGACCCGACAAAGGCGCCGAAGCCTTTGTCACCAAACAAAAGACCTTCATCGGTCGAACCTCGGTGAACGATCTGACCCTGACCGACTCGATGGCGAGCGCGACCCACGCAGAGATCACCGTCACAGAGGACGGGACGCTGCTCAAGGATCTGGGCAGCACGAACGGGACGTTCTTCGCCGGGACACGGGTTCGTGAGATCTTTTTGCACGATGGGCTGTGTTTCCAGGTGGGCAACAACACGGTCCGCTTCGACGCTCTCGAGGACGTCATCGACATCCCGCTTTCTGCGGAGGACCGGTTTGGCCAGGTCACCGGTCGTTGCGTGAGAATGCGTGAGATCTTCGCGGTCATGGAGCGGGTGGCTCCAACTGACCTGACCGTCCTGATTTCGGGTGAAACCGGCACGGGCAAAGAGCGACTCGCGCGTTCGATCCACGACTGCAGCCGGCGCAGCACTGGGCCTTACGTGGTGCTCGATTGCTCCTCGATCCCCAAGGACCTCGCCGAATCCACGGTCTTTGGCCACGAGAAGGGCGCCTTCACTGGGGCGGTCGGCGTTCATCGCGGGGTGTTCGAGCAGGCCGACCAAGGTTCGATCTTCCTGGACGAGGTGGGCGAGCTCGACCTCGCCTTGCAACCAAAGCTGCTGCGCGTGCTCGAAAATCGCGAGGTCAAACGCATCGGCGGCGATCGGACCATCAACGTCGATCTGCGCGTCATCGCCGCCACGAACCGCGACTTGCGCGCAATGGTCGCGGACGGTGCGTTTAGGGAGGACCTCTATTTCCGACTCTCGATCATCGAATGCACCATGCCTCCCCTGCGCGAGCGGCCAGAGGACCTCGAGGTGATTCTGAACGAGTTCCTGGCCCTGTTTAGTGACCGCCGGCCGGAGTTGGGTCCGATGCGACTCGCTCGCGATGCGGTGGAGCTGCTCCTCGAACACCGATGGCCAGGGAACGTCCGTGAACTCAAGAATGTCATGGAGCGGGCGGTGAGCCTCGCCGACTCGCCGTTGCTGGAAAGAAGCGACCTGCGCATTCGAGAGAGTGCCCATCCAGCACCAGTCACCAAGCCCGGCCTCGACGCCACCAACCAAATAGTGAAACTGGACCGGCCCTACAAAGACGCCAAACAAGAACTCATCGACGAATTCGAGGTGCAGTACCTGAAGGCATTGTCTCAGAATTTCGAGGGCAACCTCTCGAAAGCCGCGCGAGAAGTAGGCCTGACGCGCTTCCATCTGCGCGAGATGTTGAAGCGACACAACCTTCTCGAGGCCTTCAAAGGTTGAGCCCGTTGTGCTGGCTAGGGTTCAGCCCCGCTTTGCCAAGACACACACCAGCGCGACTTTCGTCGGAAACGTCAGACCTTTGAAGTACTTGTTGATCGAGCGAACGATGTCGAAGAATAGGGGCTCTCGCTGGTCGGGGTCGTTGCAGACGGCGAGCCACCGGGGCAGGAAGACGCCCTCAACAAAGGGCGAGAACAAAAAGTCTTCGGCGTTCTCGAACTCGAGCTCGAACTCGATGGTTTCCCGCCCGATGATGTCCAGCCCCAACTCGAGAAAGCTCTTGTCGATCTGTTCGTCGGTGAGGAGCGCGTCAACATAGGCGTCGAGCGAGTGTTCGACGTCGCGCATCTCCAGCTTCAACAATGCCTCCCGGAGCAGGTCGGGAAAGCAGGAGAAGGTCGTGTTGAGCGGGACGGTGAGGCCAATCAAGCCATCTGGCTTGAGGACTCTGAGCAGCTCCTTTCCGGCGAGCTGAAGGTCGCCCTTGGTCACCAGCCCGTTGTTGCAGAGAACCGCGTGGAAGACCCCGTCAGCGTAGCTCAGCTTGGTCATCTGCTGGGTCGAATAGAAAACCTTCTGTTTGGCGTCGGCCAGCCGTTTCCGGGCGAGGTCCAACATCTCGCTCGACGGATCGACGACCATCAATCGAGCTCCCTCGGGCAACGTGTTCGACAGTCTTTGCACGAGGTGGCCGGTTCGGCATTCGGCAATCAGGAGTGTGGGGCTCATCCCTAGATCGATCCCTGACAGGAGCTCCAAGGTCACCCCATCCACGTGGGAAGCCCAATGAGGTACGACGCGTTGGTCGTATACCATCGCTCTTCGGGTCATTCTCTCGGGACTCGTTGGCATCAACCCTCTCCGTGAGCGGTTTCTTTTCCTGGCCGGTGACCGTCAGACCTCTCGAGTCCGCAGTGTCGGCCGGTGAGCGAAAATGCCATCGACCATCGACCTCAAAAGTGTCGGAACGCTGAGTCATCGACCTGTAATGGACGCCCTGAGTGCTCGAAGGTCACTCCAGACTCGGCGACAATTTCACCGATTGCGGTCATCTTGCAACCCACAAGAGAAGCGAGGTCTCGAAGGGTTTCCAGCTTCGCGCGCGGCACCGTAGCCAAGAGCGTGAAGTCCTCCCCTCCCGTGAGCGCCATCTGTATCGCGCTCACCCCTAAATACTCGGCGCATCCGAGGATATCCTCGTGCTGGGGTAGGCAATCGGCGTCGATCCGAGCGCCGATTCCCCCCTGAAGCAATCTCGGTAGGTCCGTCCAGAGTCCGTCAGAGAGGTCCAACATCGAGCTGACGACACTCGCCTGGCCAATGGCCGCGCCGAGTTGCACGTCGACAAGAGGTCGCAAGTGCGCCCTCGCCAGCGCCGGGAAGCGGTCTTGTTCACCGCGCTGAAGGAGCTCCAGACCCAACGCTGAGGCGCCCAGTGCCCGAAAGACGACAATCACATCCCCCGCTTGCGCACCTGTGCGCAAGACAGGGCCTGGCGCAGGTGAATGTCCGAGCAAAGTGATCGAGAGGGTGAACCCTCCCGCCGAGCGAACGACGTCGCCGCCGATGGGCACGCACTGCTTGACCTGATGCGCGTCGAGGCAGTCGACAAAGCCACGAATGAGGGATTGCAGCGCAGGCTCGTCGAAGCCCGGTTTGGGAATCGCGAGGGAGATCAGGAAGGGCCCAGGCTCCCCTCCCATGGCCGCAATATCACTGAGGTTTGCGCTCAGTGCCCGGAACGCGATGTCGCCGTACGAAGCGTAGCGCCGTTCGAAGTGTACCCCCTCCGTCATGGTGTCCATCGTGACGAGGTCCCACCCAGGGGCGAGGCGCGCGGTGTCGTCGCCGATGCCCAATGGAGCGATATCGTCACGCTGGGGGAAAGCGGCGCGGAGGTGTCCAATGATGTCGGACTCGGTCTGGAGCATGTTTTCTTGGGCCTCGTCCCATCGACGCCCTGCTATGGGGCATCTCGTCACAAGAGCGAATGGTGTGGGAGGCAGGGCGCTGCCCTGACCCGCCGGGGGACTTGGTCCCCCGGACCCCCTTTTGATTTTTTCTTTCTTGTGGTCATACCACGGTCTCTTTCGCCCCAGGCGGCGCGGCTACTCTCCAGACTGACCGCTCGCGTCCAGAAGCTCAGAACCGTCCCTGCATTCCGACCACAAACCCGCCCGGCAACCCAACCGCCGACACGCCCACGGCCTCCTCGTCGCCCGAATCGGTCAGCACCAGGATGACTCCGGTCGCCGCCAGAACCCCACCCAAACCCATCAGAACGGCGCCCGTGGTCGCGTGGGTGTCCGCGCTTTCCTGAAGGTCAAAGGCCTCTTTTTGTCCCATGGCCGTCACCGGAGCGCCTGTGGAGGCCAGCAGGAGGCTGGTGAGGAGAATGAGGAGTGTGCCGGGGTGTCGGGTTGGGTGCATGAGGTCGCTGTCCTTGTGGGGGCGCGGGCTTCGAGCAGGTAAGTTCTTTTGCTGGCCGTTGACCGCTAGACAAAGAAATCCACGTGGATGGCCGCTGAGAAAAGTCAGTTTCCTTTGAGAGTTGAGAGAAATAACCTCGGACTGACTATTACCGAGCGAGGCAGCAGAGAATGAAGGGTCAGCCGCCCATTCGTCGATGAGGCATAGAACTCTAACAAATTTCTTCCTAGGCAAGGGGGAATCCCCCTTGCGGCCCCCACTCCTCAACACACTTAGACCCAATCAACACTCTGACCCACCCCCGCTCCAGAGGCTCGGGCCCCGCTGCGCACGGCCCTCTCGAGCCCCTTGCGCTGCAGTCTCCTTGCACACACCAAGCGACAACGGGTCAAGGACCAAGGGCCAAGGGCCCCGGCGCCCGCTTCCTACGGAAGCGACCT